>Ga0209643_1000209_pt1 | contig 137705 bp, 125 predicted proteins | sample AutmiccBRH37_all_FD_187383 | JGI IMG/M metagenome (GOLD analysis project Ga0209643, IMG submission 187383) | Deep subsurface microbial communities from Mt. Terri, Switzerland - Autotrophic microbial communities BRH/37_all (SPAdes) (version 2) | ecosystem: Environmental > Aquatic > Deep...
TTGGCCGCGTATTCCAGGTCAGAAAAGCTCTGTTGCATCGCCGTCTTTCGTTCAGTCATCACCATGCGGATTCTCGCAAAGCCGGCATCACTTCGATACCCTGGGCAGCGAATAAATCAGTGTTTCCTTAGCGCTTGCCCAGCTATATGGTGAATACGTTGGGCTTCATTTCATTCAGCCCAACCTACGCGGGCTAATGACATTGGAGTCATTGGAAGGAACATCGGCGTCGAAGATTTGCTCGAATCCTTTCTCTGGCTTGTGAAGAACTTCACTTGATACGGCAAGTTCGAATGGCTCTGCATAGTGATCGAGAACAGCATTGACCTTCTTCAGATATTCCACCTGTCCTTGGGCCTTGTTGAAGGTTTCCCAGTGCATCCCGCATTCGTTCCAGCCATGGAAAGTGCCATCAATTGGTTTTGAGACATGTTGGTACAAAAACTCCACAACGTCGAAGAAATCATCCTCGGAATAGTGTCCATGCTCGTCGTGGATAGGCCATAGACATTTTTTCCTGACGGAAAGAAGCATCTCTAACTCAACGTCTCGAACCTTACCGTCGATTTATCCGGCATCCACGCACACGAATCCGAAAGCCTCGTGAAAATAGCCGTCTTCGCGTAGCTGATCAAAGACTCGAACAAATAGGGCAACGACATCGCCTAGTGGCAGCCCTGCCATGTTCGGGTTAGTGCCTTTTCGTTGTGAGTAATATCGGTGTGCCACGATGTAAGGGATTTCTGCCGCTTTGTTTATTACCCCATGCGCTGCCGCACCGTCTCATACAGGCACAGCGCCGCCGACACCGAGACGTTGAGGCTTTCCACGGTGCCGCCGATGGGGATGCGCGCGACCTGATCGCAGTTTTGCTTGACCAGACGGCGGATGCCCGCGCCTTCGGCGCCGAGCACCCAAGCGATGCCGGATTTGGCGTCGACGCGGGATAGCGGCTGATCGCCATCCATGTCTGCGGCGATGACCCAGATGTTGTGTTCCTTGAGTTCTTCAATCGTGCGCGAAAGATTAGTGACCATGATGTAGGGCACGGTTTCAGCGGCGCCGGAGGCGACTTTTTCCACCGTGGCGTTGATGCCGACGGCGTTGTCTTTCGGCGCGATGACGGCGTGCACACCGAAGGCGTCGGCCGAGCGCATGATGGCGCCGAGGTTGTGCGGGTCGGTGACGCCGTCGAGGATCACCAGCAGCGGCGGGCCCTTGATGTTTTCCAGCACTTCGTCGAGCGAATGCGTCAACGCGACCGGCTTGACGCGGGCGACCACACCCTGGTGCCTGGCAGCCTTGCCGACCAGCCGGGTCAGCCGGTCCGCTTCGACCTGTGCGAGCTTGACCCCGTTGTCCTTGGCCTGATGCACCAGGTCGCGCGCGCGCGCGTCGCGGCGGGTGAGGTCGAGATAGATTTCCAGAACGCCCGAGGGATCCTGGCGCAGGCGGGCCAGTACGGGGTGAAAACCGTAAATGAGTTTTTCGGCGGTCTTCTCGCTCATTTCTTCTTGCGGCCGGAACCGGATTTACCGGCGGTCTTCTTTTTCGGCTCTGATTGCTCGAATGCGCGCTGCATGTCGTGTGCAGAGCTGTCCTGTTCAACCAGGCTGAAGTCGATCTTGCTGGTCTCGATGTCGGCGCGCAGCACCTTGATGCGCACGCGGTCGCCCAGGCGATATCTTTTCCCCGTCCGCTCGCCGAGCATCAAGTGCTTGGCCTGGTCGTAATGGAAATAATCCTGGCCGAGTTCGGACACGTGGACCAATCCCTCGATGAGGAGGTCGTCGAGCGCGACGAACATCCCGAAGCTGGTGACCGCGCTCACGGTGCCGTTGTATTCGTCGCCGATGCGATCGCGCATGAAATAGGTTTTCAGCCAGGCGTCGACGTCGCGGGTGGCATCGTCGGCGCGGCGCTCGGTCATCGAGCAGTGGGCACCGATTTCAGCCAGCCCCTTGACGGGCAGTTTCTCGCTGTTCAACACCGCCTTGATGCCGCGATGCACCATCAGATCGGGATAGCGCCGGATCGGTGAAGTGAAGTGGGTGTAAGCCTCGTACGCCAGGCCGAAGTGGCCCTTGTTGTCCGGGCTGTAGACCGCCTGCCTGAGCGAGCGCAGCATCACGGTCTGCAACAGGCCGTGGTCGGGACGATCCTTGATCTTCTCCAGCAGCGCGGCGTAATCCTTGGCGTGCGGCTTGTCGCCGCCGCCGAGGTCGAGCCCGAATTCGGCCAGGAAGCTGCGCAACGCAGCGAGCTTCTCGGGGGTCGGGCCTTCGTGCACGCGATACAGCGCGGGCTGCTTGTTCTCCTGCAGAAAATCCGATGCGCAGACGTTGGCCGCCAGCATGCATTCCTCGATGATGCGGTGCGCGTCGTTGCGGACCACCGGCACGATGTCCTTGATCTTGCCCTGGTCGTCGAAAATGATCTGCGTTTCGGTCGAACCAAAGTCGATCGCGCCGCGCTTGGCGCGCGCCTTCAGCATGGTGCGGAACAGCTTATCCAGCGCCTGCAGGTGCGGCATCATCGCGGCGTGTTTCTGCTCCGGTTCGGCCGCACCGGAAAGCCAGTTCCACACCTGGTTGTAGGTCAGGCGCGCGTGCGAATAGATCACCGCCGGATAGAAGCGGTATTCCTTGACGCTGCCGGTACTGGTGATGCGCATGTCGCACACCATCGACAGGCGGTCGACTTCCGGATTGAGCGAGCACAGGCCGTTGGACAGCGCCTCGGGCAGCATGGGGATGACGCGGCGCGGGAAGTACACCGAATTGCCGCGGTTGAAGCCTTCGCTGTCGAGCGCGTCGCGCGGCTGCACGTAATGGCTGACGTCGGCGATCGCCACCACCAGCCGGTAGCCGCTGCGGCCGAGCGGCTCACAGTACACCGCGTCGTCGAAGTCGCGCGCGGTCTCGCTGTCGATGGTGACGAGCGGCAGATGGCGGATGTCCTCGCGTCCGGCCATGTCCTTTTTCTGCACCTTGCTGGGCAGCTTGGACGCCTGCGCCTCGACGTCCGGCGGAAACACGTACGGCAGATCGTGCTTGCGCAGGGCGATCTCGATTTCCATGCCGGGGCCGGTGAAGCTGCCGATAACCTCGGTCACCCGCCCGATCGCCTCGTTGTGCGCGCCAGGCTGGTTGACGATTTCGACCGTGACCACCTGGCCGGACTGCGCGGCTCCCGCGTGCTCGGTCGGCACCAGAATGTCCTGGTTGATGCGGCGGTTCTCTGCAATCAGAAAACCGACACCACCCTCGAGGTAGTAGCGGCCGACGACGAATTTGTTGACGTGCTCGAGCACCTCGACGATCTTCGCCTCGCGCCGCCCGCGCCGGTCGAGGCCCGCCACCCGCACCATCACGCGGTCGCCGTGCAGTACCCGATGCATTTCCTTGGGCGACAGATACAGATCGTCGCCGCCCTCTTCCGGCACCACGAAACCGAAGCCGTCCGGATGGCCCTCGACGCGGCCCTTGATCAGGTCCAGCTTGTCCGGCAGGCACAGCTGGCGCTTGCGGTTGAGCATCAGCTGGCCGTCGCGCTGCATCGCGCCGAGGCGGCGCTGGAACAGCTCACGCTCGGCCTCGGTGATTTCCAGCTGCGCGGCAAAGGCGTCGGCGTCGACCGGACAGCCGGCCTCGGTCAGCAGCTGCAGGATGTATTCGCGGCTCGGCAGCGGCGACTCGTAGCGTTCGATCTCACGCTCGAAGAACGGATCGGCCTGGCGAATCGCCGGGATTTTGTGTTTGTTTGCGCGGCTGCGCGATTTGGTCGTTGACAATTTAATCTCTGCTCTCTAGAATGCGCGCCTTATTGCCCAGATGGCGGAATTGGTAGACGCGCACGGTTCAGGTCCGTGTGCCGCAAGGTGTGGAGGTTCGAGTCCTCTTCTGGGCACCAAATGTTGTAAGCAAAAAGCCGACTCCGTGTCGGCTTTTTGCTTTTTCAGGCTTTATTTTATACATCAAACCTCGTAGGGGTGACGACGCACGATTGTCTCCACCCGATCCGGCCCGGTCGATACCACGTCCACCGGAACTTCGCACAACGCTTCCATCCGCTTCAGATAGGTCTGCGCCTTTTGCGGCAGCTTGTCGAATTCCTGCACACCCACGGTGGTATCGCTCCAGCCCGGCAGATCTTCATAAATCGGCTCGACGTTGGCGATCGACTCGGCGCCCACCGGCAGGATGTCGCAGCTCTCGCCGTCGATCTTGTAGCCGACGCACACGCGCACGGTTTCCAGCCCATCCAGCACGTCGAGCTTGGTCACGCACAGGCCGGACACGCCGTTGATCTGGATCGAGCGCTTGAGCGCGGCGGCGTCGAACCAGCCGCAGCGGCGCTGGCGACCAGTGGTGGCGCCGAATTCATGGCCCTTTTCGCCGAGATACTGGCCGACGTCGTCGAACAGCTCGGTGGGGAACGGCCCGGAGCCGACGCGCGTGGTGTAGGCCTTGGTGATGCCCAGCACGTAATGCAGCGTATTCGGGCCCACGCCCGCGCCAGTGGCGGCGCCGCCTGCGGTGCAGTTGGACGACGTCACGAACGGGTAGGTGCCGTGGTCGATGTCGAGCAAGGTGCCCTGCGCGCCTTCGAACAGCAGGTTCTCGCCCGCCTTGTTGGCCTCGTACAGGCTGCGCGGCACATCAGCCACCATCGGCTTCAGGCGTTCGGCCATGGCCATCATGCTGTCAAGCGTCTGGTTGAAGCTCACCACTTCCGCCTTGTAATAGTTCTTCAGCATGAAGTTGTGGTGGTCGAGCACTTCGCCCAGCTTGGCGGCGAAGCGCTCGCGGTGGAACAGGTCCTGCAGGCGCAGCGCGCGGCGCGCCACCTTGTCTTCGTAAGCGGGACCGATGCCGCGCCCGGTGGTGCCGATCTTGCCGGCGCCCTTGGCGATTTCGCGCGCCTGATCGAGCGCCACGTGGTGCGGCATGATGAGCGGGCAGGCTTCGCTAAGCTTGAGGCGGCCCGTCACGTCGACCCCGGCGGCCAGCAGCATGTCCATTTCTTCCAGCAGCGCAGTCGGCGACAGCACCACGCCGTTGCCGATGTAGCAGGTAACGTTGTCGCGCAGGATGCCGGAAGGGATCAGGTGCAGCACGGTTTTCTTGCCCGCCACCACCAGCGTGTGGCCCGCGTTGTGGCCGCCCTGGAAGCGCACCACGCCTTGCGCGCGGTCGGTCAGCCAGTCGACGATCTTGCCCTTGCCTTCATCGCCCCACTGGGTGCCGATGACGACGACGTTTTTTGCTGCCATGGTAAATCTCCCTTTACTTTATTGTGCTGCCACTTTATTGAGCATCGGAACCGGCGATGACCAGTTCGCGCAAATCCAGACTGAATCCGGTGGCCGGGCGCGCCCGGCCGAATACCCGCCCCACTTCGTCGTAGCGTCCGCCCTGCGCAATCGCATGGCTGCGCCCGCCGGTGTAGGCGGCAAACACGACCCCGCTGTGATAGCCGTAGCCACGCAGCTCGGCCAGATCATAGGCCGCCTCGACGTTGACAAGGCCGCGGTCGAGTATCTCCAGGGTATCCAGTGCGGCCTCGACTGCTGCCAGCTGCGGCAGGCACGCACGCGCCTCGGCCAGCACGCTGCGGTCGCCATACAGGCGCGGCAGTGCGGCAAAGGCGTCGCGCAAGGCGATGGGTAGACCGGCGGCAAGAACCGTCACGGCGCTGCTGTCCTTGGCCTGCAGCGCCCCGAACAGTTGGTGCTCGACCTCGCGGCTCAAACGGGCTTCCTGCGCCAGCGCACGGTAAACCCCGACGTGGCCGATGTCGAGCTGCAGCGTTTTCACCCCGCATGCGGCGAGGCCCTGCAGCATCAGCCCGAGGATTTCGAGATCCGCTTCGGCGCCGGCTTCACCATACAACTCGGCGCCGATCTGGATCGGTTCGCGCGAACGATGAAAGCCGTCGGGCTGGGTGTGCAGCACGCTGCCCGCGTAACACAGGCGATTGACGGCGTTGGCCGCCAGCAGGTGCGCATCGATGCGCGCCACCTGCGGCGTGATGTCGGCGCGCACGCCCATCAGGCGCCCGCTGAGCTGGTCGACCAGCTTGAAGGTTTTGAGGTCGAGGTCGGCCCCCACTCCGGTCAGCAGCGAATCGACGTATTCCATCAGCGGCGGAATCACCAGCTGATAGCCGCGATCGCGGAACAGGTCGAGCAGCGCGCGCCGCATGCCCTCCATGCGCCAGGCCTGCGGCGGCAGCACATCCTCGACGTTTTCAGGCAATAACCAGGCAGTCATTTCAGTTCAGATCAGCAACAAAAAAACGCCGCCGATAATCGAGGCAGCGCCGATAAAACGCAATTGGCCATCGCGAAGTTCCAGCATCCTGCGAAAGCCCTCCCGCCACACGGCAGGCGCGGCAAACGGCAGGATCCCTTCAATCACCAACAACAATCCGATTGCAGCCAGCCAGTCGGAACCGGTCACTGACCACCGGCCGCACGCGGATTCTTCATGTACTTGAAGAAGTCTGCGCTGGGGTCGAGCACCATCACGTCGCTCTTGCTCTTGAAGCTTTCGCGATACGCCTGCATCGAACGGTAGAACGCATAAAACTCGGCATTCTTGCCATACGCCGCGGCATACAGCGCAGAGGCCTTTGCGTCGCCCTCACCCTTGACGCCCTGGGCATCGCGGTAGGCTTCAGCAACGATCACATCCTTCTGCTTGTCGGCATCGGCCCTGATCTTTTCGGCCTCGGCCGCACCGGTCGAACGCAGCTCGTTGGCTACCTGCTTGCGTTCGGCTTCCATCCGGCGATAAACGTTTTCCGACACCGCCTCCGGAAGATCGACCCGCTTGATGCGCACGTCCACGACTTGCACGCCGATCGTTCGCGCATCCTGGTCTGCCTTGGCGCGGATGATGCTCATGATTTCCTCGCGGCTTCCCGACACCACCGCGTTGATGGTGCGTTTGCCGAACTCGGCACGCAGGCCGTCGTTGACCGTCTGATTCAGGCGAATCTCCGCCCGCCTCTCGTCGCCGCCGACCGACACATAGAACTGCCTGGCATCGATCACGCGCCATTTGATGAACGAATCGACCAGCACGTTTTTCTTTTCCGAGGTGATGAAGCGTTCGGGATCGGCCGAGTCCAGCGTCAGGATGCGCGTATCGAAATAGCGCACGTTCTGCACCAGCGGCAGCTTGAAATAGAGGCCGGGCCTGGTCTTCACCGACACCACTTCACCCAGCTGGAACACCAGGGCATTCTGCCGCTGGTCCACCGTGAACATGCTGGCGCTCAGTACCACCAGCAATGCAATCAGCGCAATCAGGATGAAACCGAGATACTTGCTCATGGCCGTGCCTCCCGGTCGCGGTTGCGCAAGGCATCACGCGTGCGAGCGTCCAGGGGCGTGGCGGCCGACGCCGGAGCCGACTGCGACGACACATCCGGGCCGCCGCTATAGGGCTGGCTCACGGTCTGCTGCAGTTTGTCGAGCGGCAGATACAGGAGGCTGTTGCCGCCCTTCTGGTCCACCAATATTTTGCTGGTGTTGTTCATTACGGCCTGCATGGTGTCGAGATACATACGCTGGCGCGTGACCTGAGGCGCCTTCTGGTATTCGGTAAAAATTTGCGCGAAGCGGCTGGCCTCACCCTCGGCGTTGGCAGTCACCGACAGTTTGTAGCCCTCGGCCTCTTCCGTCAGCCGCGACGCCAGACCACGGGCGCGCGGCACGACGTCGTTGAAATAGGCTTCGGCTTCATTCTTCAGGCGCTCACGATCCTGACCGGCTTTCACCGCGTCGTCGAACGCGGCCTGCACCTGCTCGGGCGGCTGGATGTTCTGCAGGGTCACCTGGCTGATGCTGATGCCGGTGTTGTAGCGATCGAGAATCTGCTGCAGCAACACCTTGGCGCTCGCTGCAATTTCAGCGCGGCCTTCATACAGAACAAAGTCCATTTTGTTTTTGCCGACGATTTCACGCATCGCGGTTTCGGCCACTTGCAGCACCGTTTCTTCCGGTCCACGGTTAACGAAGAGAAAATCCTTCGGGTCTTTCAGGATGTATTGAACGGCGAACTGCAGATCGATGATGTTCTCATCGTCCGTCAGCATCAGCGATTCCCTCAGCACCTTGCTCTTGACGTCGCTGCGGTAGCCGACTTCAACGGTGCGCACCTGATCGACGTTGACGATTTCACGCGACTCGACCGGCCACGGCAGATGCCAGCGCGGACCCGGCTCGGTGGTCTCGATATATTGGCCGAAACGCAGCACCACGCCCCGCTGGCCGGTATCGACGATGTAAAACCCGCTTGCCACCCAGACCAACGCCAGCACGCCAATCAGCAAACCGACCAGATTGCCGCCGCCCGGCAAGCCTTCGGGCGAGAAACCCCCTCCGCCGCCACTGCCGCCACCGGTGTCCTTCTTGCCGAACAGACCATTGAGGCGCTGGTTGATGCGGCGCCAGATCTCATCGAGGTCAGGCGGCCCGCTGGTTTTGTTGCGGTTGCCGTTGTTGCCCCATTGGGGATCGTTCCATGCCATAGCGATTTATTCAGAGATAACTTCAGTTTGAGGAGAGGTGTCGTCTGGCGCACCGGCTTCATGCCGAACACGGCCAGCGCAAAGAATTTCTGACAGCGCCTCGCGTAAAAGTTCAAGTCCAGCGCCGGTTTGCGCGGACACATACACGCATTGAAGTCTACCATACTCGTCGCGCCCAACCCCCGGCGCCACGTCCGTCAGATCGAGCTTGTTGTAGACGCGAAGCTGCGGCACGGCATCCGCACCGATTTCATGCAGCACCTTTTCGACCGCCTCGATCTGACGCTCGCGCCCAGAGCTGGATGAATCGATCACATGCAGCAGCAAATCGGCTTCGGCCGTGGCTTCCAGCGTGGCACGGAAGGCCGCCACCAGGTCATGCGGCAGGCGGGTGATGAAACCGACCGTATCCGACAGCACCACCTCACCGCTCGCCGGTTCACCACCGGCTGATTCAGCCAGGCGCGGCAGATAAATCTTGCGCGTGGTGGTGTCGAGGGTGGCGAACAGCTGGTCGGCCGCGTAGGCGCCGGCGCGTGTCAACGCATTGAACAAGGTGGACTTGCCCGCATTGGTGTAGCCCACCAGCGCCACCGACAGCACGTTCTGGCGCGCGCGCGAACGCCGCTGGGTGCGGCGCTGCTTGCCCAGTTTGGCAAGCCGTTCGCGCAACGCCTTGACCCGCAGCCCGATCAGGCGGCGGTCCGTTTCCAATTGCTTCTCGCCCGGGCCGCGCATGCCGACACCGCCGCGCTGACGCTCCAGGTGGGTCCAGCCGCGCACCAGGCGGGTCGACAAATGCTGCAACTGGGCCAGTTCGACCTGCAGTTTGCCTTCGGCACTGCTCGCCCGGCGGGCAAAGATATCCAGGATCAGGCTGACGCGGTCGATCACCCGGCAGTGCAGGCGACGCTCCAGATTGCGTTCCTGCGCGGGCGACAGTTCGTGGTTGAAAATGACGACATCGGCTTCGGTGGCGGCCACCAGCGCCGCGACTTCATCGGCCTTGCCGCTGCCTGCAAACAGTGCGGCGTCCGGACGGCTGCGCTTGCCCTGCACCTCCCCCCGAATGTCGAGCCCCGCCCCCGTTGCCAGTAGGCGCAATTCGGCCACGCTTTCGGCAAAATCCGGGGTGCCGAAATCGAGCGCCACCAGGATGACGCGCTCTCCGCCTGCGTGCCGCTCAAACAACGGCGATTCTCCGCATGGGCGACAGCCGCATCGGGGCCTGCCGCTTGAGGCCTTCGATACGGCCGGGCGATGCGGGGATACGCGCGCAGCGCTGTGCGTTCAAAATGGGATGCCGGGAGGACTGTGGCTCGATGTTCATACAGGCCTCACAGCTTGGGGGTGATTTCAGCATTTCAAGCCGAGCGCAAGATCACACCAGCTGCGGCGCCAAAATGCCAGCTCTGCCCGTAGTCCACCCCCATATCGGCCAGGATACGTGCATGGATTCGCTTAACTGGCCGTCATTGTAGTGCCAAGGCGCGTTTTACAACTCCACCGCTCGCAGGCGCTCGGCTGCCTGTTCCGGATTGATTGTATTGACGAACAACCCTGAACCCAACTCGAAGCCGGTGGGAATCGAGGTGCGCGGGCAGATTTCAAGATGCCAGTGGTAGCTCGGCGCGTGGGCGACACGCTGGGCATCGTGCGGCACCGAGTGCAGAAAGAAGTTGTACTGCGCGCCGCCGATGACCGCATCCAGCCGTGCCATGGTGCGTTTCATCACCCGCGCCAGGTCGGCCATGTCCTCGGCGCGCACGTCGAGAAAGTCGGCCTGGTGCGTTAGCGGCAGGATGTGCACTTCCCATTCGTAGCGGCTGGCAAAGGGCTTGATGGCGATGAATTTCTCGCCGCGCTCGACCACGTACTGGCCGACGTTGATCTTGCGTCGCACCGCCCCCGAGGTCCGGTCGTAGATCGTCGCCTCGAAGGTCAGCGCCTCGTCGATCAGCGCGCAGAAAATACAGTGGTGATGCTTGGCGTAATGCGCCGCGCTGTTCTTCACCTCGGCGTCGACGTTTTCCGGCACCACCGGCATCGCGATCACCTGGCTGTGGGTGTGCGGAATCGACGCCCCGGCAGCCGGGCCGAAGTTCTTGAACACCAGCACGTATTTCAGCCGGCTGTCCGATTCGAACAACTGCCGCATGCGCATCTGGTAAACCCCGAACAGCGCGGCCAGATGGCTTTCCGCCATGTCCTGCACGGCGATGCCGTGTTCATGATGATCGATGATGACCTCGTGCCGGCCGTAGCCGTCGATGGTCTGCTGCAGGCCGAAATTGAAGCCGGCCTGTTCGCGGTCGTCGCCCAGCACCGGGTAGAGGTTTTCCACCATGCGGATCTGCCAGTCGCCTTCCGCCGGCCAGCTCAGGATCAGCGGCGGCGTCTTGTGCTCGTTGCCGCGGCAGAACGGGCAGGTTTCCACATGCTTGCGGGTGTCGCGCGGCGCCAGTTCCTCGGCCTTTTTCGGACGCATGCTGCGCGCCGTGGCGACCAGCACCGACTCGCTCGGCACGACGGGATTGATGCGGATTTCGCGGACTTCGTTCGTCTCGGGGGGGGTTGGTTCTGACATGCGGCTTCTCCTGTGGCTGCCAAGCTTAAATCAGCCGGACCACGCTGTCGGTTCACTTATTCTTATGCCCCCAGTCAGGCTTTTTATCCCTGCCACCGCCAAGGCCTTGCGTTGACGAAGGCTTGGCCGGCGCCGACAATGACAGGTCTTTTCCGACCCTTTGGAGCATCCCCATGGACGCCGACAAAACCCTGCACGACGAACAGCGCATCATGCGCATGATGCGCAAGACCCTCACCTCCATCGTGCGCGACACCGCGCCGCGCGACGGCAACCCCAGCCCCCTGACCGAAGCCACCGTGCTCGGCATCAAGGATTGCCTAGTGGTGATTTCCAACCGCGAAGCCGAACTCGCCCGGCTCACCGGCCGCACCCTGGAAGAGCGCCCGCACTTCACCGACGAAACGCCCACTTCCCACGCCGTCAAGATCGGCAGCATCCCGAAAAAAACCCACTAGTGTCGCGAATCAGAAATAGGGGAACAAAATGAAGCGGATGGATTTTTGCGCAGGGCAAGGCGCGAGGAGGCGCCATAGCCCGGACTATGGCAACGACGAGCAACGCCGCCATGCGGAAAAATACGCCGTTTCATGTTTCGATATTTCTGATTCACGACACTAGAATGCCGCAAGCCACCAGCCTCTTTAGCGATATCGAGTCGAATGTCGTCGGTACCTCGGCGGTGGTGATTTATTCGCCTTCCGGCAAGAAGCGCCAGCGCTTCCCGGAAGGTGTGGTCGAGATTTATGCCAGCGAAGCCGAGGCGCTGGCGCACGCCGACCCGGCCAAGGGCCGCTACGCAGCCGTCGCCAGCGGCCCCTCGCGTTCGTCGGAAGGCTTCAGGCTGTTTTATCTGGTGCGCTGGCTGGACTGAGCGTGGTTGTTGCCGATTTATCGGCTTACAACCACGGCCTACTCCTTGCGGGTGGAGCGTGGTTGTTGCCGATTTATCGGCTTTAGTGCATGGCTGTTGCTGCTTTAGCAGCTTACAGACATGGCCTCCTCCTCGCGGGGACAACCACGGCCTGCCCCTTGCGAGTGGATATTCAGCTGCCGTAGACCTTGCGCCGCACCCGCTTCTTGCGCCGCATACGCGTCGCTTCGCTTTCGTTCAGCGGGCCGCGTGTCTTGCCTGCAAACGGATTGCTGGCGCCGCCTTCCTTGATCTGGATTCGCAACGGCGTGCCCTGCAGCTTGAACGCCTTGCGGAAACTGCTTTCCAGATAGCGCTTGTAATCGTCGCGCAGGCCTTCCAGCGCATTGCCGTGCAGGATGATGACCGGCGGATTCTTGCCGCCCTGGTGGGCGTAGCGCGGCTTGGGGCGGAACAGTCCGTTCTTGGGCGGCGCGTGCTGTTCCACCGCCATCTCCAGCACCCGCGTTAGCTTCGGTGTCGACAGCTTGATGAAGGCGGCGGCGTGCGCGGCCTCGATGTCCTTCAGCAGGTTTTCCAGGCCCTTGCCCTTCAGCGCCGAAATGTAGTTGAAGCGGGCAAAGTCGAGAAACGCCAGCTTGCGCCCGATGTCGCGCTTGACGTCCTCGCGCTGCTCGGCAGAAATCCCGTCCCACTTGTTGACCGCAACCACCAGCGCGCGCCCGGTTTCCAGCACGAATCCGGCCAGATGCGCGTCCTGCTCGGAAATGTTCTCATGCGCGTCGAGCACCAGCACCACCACATTGGCGTCCTCGATCGCCTGCAGGGTCTTGATGACAGAGAATTTTTCCACCGTCTCGAACACCTTGCCGCGACGGCGCAGGCCGGCGGTATCGATCAGAATATAGGGCTTGCCGTCGCGTTCGAACTCGACGTAAATCGAATCGCGCGTGGTGCCCGGCTGGTCGAACGCGATCACGCGCTCCTCCCCCACCAGGGTGTTGACCAGTGTCGACTTGCCGACGTTGGGGCGCCCCACCAGCGCGATCTTGGGGATCCCGAAATCGTCGCGTTGCTCTTCCTCTTCGGAAAACGGCGCCAGCGCCTCGGCCACCAGGTCGGACACGCCGTCGCCATGCGCGCTGGAAATGGCCAGCGGCTGGCCCAGCGCCAGTTCGTGAAACTCGGCGGTGATCACGGCAGCGTTCATGCCCTCGGCCTTGTTGACCGCGAGCAGTACCGGACATCGCGCGCGGCGCAGGCGGTCGGCGATCAGCTTGTCCTGCGGCGTCAGGCCTGCCCGCGCATCGACCAGGAAAATGATGGCGTCGGCCTCGTCGATGGCCTGCAACGTCTGCCGCGCCATTTCAGCGAGGATGCCGTCGGTGACGACCGGCTCCAGACCGCCGGTGTCGACCACCAGATAGGGCTTTTCACCGAGGCGCCCGCGCCCGTAATGGCGATCGCGCGTCATCCCCGGCAGGTCGTGCACCAGCGCGTCGCGCGTGCCGGTGAGACGGTTAAAGAGGGTGGACTTGCCGACGTTGGGCCGGCCGACCAGAACCAGGGTAGGGAGCATTAGCGAAAATTTGAATCCATAACATTCACCAGGCGGCCGCAGCGGGCGGAGGAAAATCCCACACCCTTTCGCCGGGGTCCACCTGGCAGATCAATCATTAAGTAGCCCAAGCACTCACTTGAGCCTGAAAGCGGCCACACTGCCCTTGGCCGTCTGCACCGCGAAGCCCGGCCCGATATCGACCGGCGCCGTGCGCACGCTGCTGTCGACTTTGGCGCGCGCAACGAAGCTGCCGTCATCGGCCGACAGCACGTGCACGACCCCTTCGCTGTCCGCCACCACCACCCAGGTGCCCAGCGCCAACGGTGCGGTTACCTGGCGGCGCGCCAGCTTGTCCTGCCGCCAGCCGGCCCGGCCGCTGGCTTTGTCGAAGGCGGTGACGGCGTCCTTGTCGTCGGTGACGTAGACGTTGCGCTCGTCCATCGCCAGCCCGCTGTTGCTGGAAGTGTCGCGCGCCCACAGCAGCGAACCGTTGCGGCGGTCGAAGCAGGCCACGCGCCCCTGGTAAGCGACGGCGCACACCTGGCGTTCGTCCACCACCGGATTGCCCATCACATCGGCCACCCGTTCGAGTTCGGTCGCCCCGCGCGGTAGTGCCACCGTGGCCTCCCACAGCTGCGCGCCGTTGGCGGCATTGAGCGCAACCAGCTTGCCGCCGGGGAAGCCGGCGTACAGCACCTCGTCGCGCACCACCATGCCGCCCGACCCGCGCAGGCTCAGTGCCGGCAGGCTGCGGCTGTACAGCCACTTGCGGCTGCCGTCGGCCACGGCGAGGCCATGCACGCGGCCATCGCCGGTGCGGGCGATCACCATGTCGGCGACGGCCAGCAACTGTCCGTTCACCTCGCTCGACAGCGCCACTTTCCAGCGCACCGCGCCGCTGGCCCGATCCAGCGCCAGCAAATCGCCCTTGCCGCTGCCCGCCAGCACCAGTCCCTGGCCCACACCGGCCCCGGCGGACAGCTTCACGCCGGCATCGGTATTCCACACCGCCTGACCATTTGCCACGGCAATGCGCACCACCCGGCTGCCGCCCGCGGCGAAGACGTCGTCGCCCTCGGCCTGCGGGTGAAACAAATGACCGGCGGTATCACCGGTTTCGACTTTCCAGGCCTGATCAAGGCTGGCGGTCGGCTTGAACTCGACCAGTTCGGCCGGCTTCGCCTTGGCCGGGCCGGAACCGAACCAGCCGCCGACCGTGCCGCACCCCGACAAAGCCAGCGCCAGGCCGACGACCATCCAACGCATCTTCATTTGGCCTCCCCTCCCAGCGCGTCGAGCTTCAGTTCGACGATGTTGCGATAGGCGTTGTCTTCCGCCATCTTGCCGAAGGCGGCCTGGTAGGCGGCGCGCGCCTCGGCCGGCTTGCCCTGCGCCAGCAGCACGTCGCCTTTCAGGTCATGGAAGCGGAAGGCAAATGCATCACTGTGGGTGGCGGACAGGGTTTTCATGGCGGCGTCATATTGCTTCTGGTCGAGCTGCACTCCGGCCAGCCGCAGGCGCGCCAGATCCTTGACCGCGGGTTCCTTGCTGTTGGCCACCGCCCATTCCAGCTGGGCCTGCGCGCTTTTCAGGTCCTTGGCGCCGACGTTCAGCTTGGCCAGCAACAGCGCCGCACGCGGCGCGTAGGCGGTGCCCTGGTATTGGTCGATCAGCATCGCGCCCGCATCGCGCGCCGCCTTGGCATCGTTGGCCGCCAGCGACCGGGTGAGCTGTTCGTACACGGTTGCGGCTTCCAGGCTTTGCGTCACCACGTGGTTCTGCCAGTAGCGCCAGCCCGCCCCCGCCGCGACCACCACGGCGAGCCCGACCATCACCAGGTTGCCCCAGCGTTTCCACCAGGCCTTCAGTTCGTCCAGCCGTTCCTGTTCGTCGAGATCGTAGGTTGCCATTGCATTTATGCCTTTTCAGTTGATGCCTGTTTCAGATATTCGATTGCCAGCGCCACCTCGACGCGGGTCTGCTCGGCGGTGCCGCGCAGGGGTTTCAGCGTCACCTGCTGGGCGTTGACTTCATCGTCGCCGACGATCACCGCATAGCGCGCGCGGCTCGCATCGGCCTTTTTCATTTGCGACTTGAAGCCGCCGCCGCCGCAGTGCAGCACGGCGGCGAGTCCTGCGCCACGCAGCGCGGATGCCACCTGCCAGGCGTATGCCTGGGCCGCGTCGCCGGCGTGAACGATATACGCATCCGGCACTGCTGTCGCCAGCGGCGTGCCAGCGACCTCCATCAGTGACAATAACCGCTCGATACCCATGGCGAAACCGGCGGCCGGCGCCGGCTTGCCGCCAAGCTGCTCGATCAGGCCGTCGTAGCGTCCGCCGGCGCATACCGTGCCCTGCGCGCCGAGCTGGTCAGTCACCCACTCGAACACGGTGCGATTGTAGTAGTCGAGTCCGCGCACCAGGCGCGGGTTGATCTCGTAGCCGATGCCATTCGCCCGCAGCAGCGCCTGCAACGTATCGAAATGCGCCAGCGCCGCCTCGTCGAGCTCGTCCATCAGCCTGGGCGCGGCGTCGTTCAATGCCTGCATCGCAGGATTCTTGCTGTCGAGGATGCGCAGCGGGTTGCCATGCAGGCGGCGCTTCGAATCCTCGTCGAGCGCATCCTGATGCGCCTCGAAATAGGCGATCAGCTTGGCGCGGTGGCGATGCCGCGACTCGATGTCGCCCAGGGTGTTGAGCTGCAGCGTCGGCGCGATGCCGAGTTGGCGCCAGAGGTCGGCGCACATCACGATCAGCTCGGCATCGACGTCCGGCCCGGCAAAGCCGAGCGCCTCGACGCCAACCTGGTGGAACTGCCGGTAGCGCCCTTTTTGCGGACGCTCGTGGCGGAACATCGGCCCCGTGTACCACAGGCGCTTGCCGCCGTCGTACAAGAGGTTGTGCTGGATCACCGCGCGCACCGACGACGCCGTGCCTTCCGGGCGCAGCGCCAGCGATTCGCCGTTGAGTTCGTCGACGAAGGTGTACATCTCCTTTTCGACGATGTCGGTCACCTCGCCGATGGCGCGTTTGAACAGGCCGGTGTGTTCGAGGATCGGCGTGCGCATCTCGCGGTAGCCGTAGCGCCGCAGCCAGTCGCGCACGATCGCCTCGAAGCCCTGCCAGGTGTCGGTGACATCTGGCAGAAGGTCGTTCATGCCGCGCACGGATTGAATGTTGTTGTTGCTCATGTTTTAAGAATCGGTTTTTTTATCCGCGAAGGACGCGAATACGTGCGAAGAAAACCCAACCCCTGTTTTTCCTGATTTTTACTTCGCGTCCCTTCGCGTCCTTCGCGGACAGATGTTTTTTCAATGCCCATACCGGCGCCGCACATAATCCTCGACGATCGCCTGGAAATCCGCGGCGATGCGGTCGCCCTTCAGCGTCACGGTCTTTTCGCCGTCGACGTACACCGGCGCGACCGGCACTTCGCCGGTGCCGGGCAGCGAAATGCCGATGTTGGCGTGCTTGGATTCGCCGGGGCCATTGACCACGCAGCCCATCACCGCCACCTGCATGGATTCGACGCCGGGATACTGGCTGCGCCACAGCGGCATCTGCTTGCGCAGGTAGGTTTCGATGTCCTGCGCCAGTTCCTGGAACACGGTCGAGGTGGTGCGGCCGCAACCGGGGCAGGCGGTGACCTGCGGGGTGAACGCGCGCAAGCCCAGCGCCTGCAGGATTTCCTGGCCGACGCGGACTTCCTGGGTGCGGTCACCACCGGGTTCCGGCGTCAAAGAAATTCGTATGGTGTCGCCGATCCCTTCCTGCAGCAGCACCGCCAGCGCGGCGGTCGAGGCGACGATGCCCTTGCTGCCCATGCCGGCCTCGGTCAGCCCCAAGTGCAGCGGATAGTCGCACTGCGACGCAAGATCGCGGTACACCGAAATCAGGTCCTGCACCCGGCTCATCTTGCACGACAGGATGATCTTGTCGCCGCCCAGGCCCAGTTCCTCGGCCTTTTTCGCCGATTCCAGGGCGGAGGCCACCATCGCGCGACGCATCACCACCTCGGCGTCTTCCGGCTGCGCAAGACGCGCGTTGTCGTCCATCATGCGCGCCGCCAGCGCCTGGTCGAGGCTGCCCCAGTTGACGCCGATGCGCACCGGTTTGTCATGACGGCAGGCCACCTCGATCAGGGTGGCGAACTGCTCGTCACGCTTGTTGCCGCGGCCGATGTTGCCGGGATTGATGCGCAGCTTGGCGAGCGCCTCGGCGCACTCCGGCACCTGGGTCAGCAGCTTGTGGCCATTGAAGTGGAAGTCGCCGATCAGCGGCACGCGGCAGCCCAGCACATCGAGGCGCTCGCGGATACGCGGCACCGCGGCGGCGGCTTCCAGGGTGTTGACGGTGAGCCGCACCAGCTCCGAGCCGGCCTCGGCAAGCGCCTGCACCTGGCGCACGGTGGCCTGGATGTCGACGGTATCGGTATTGGTCATCGACTGCACCACCACGGGCGCATCGCCGCCGACCGGCACATGGCCGACCCGAACCTGACGGCTTGGACGACGGAGTATTTCGGACATCATTCTTCCAGAGTAAAGCGGGCGACCGTCACTTCAATAAAGGGTTCCAGGTCGATGGGGCGGCCGTTGTACGTCAGACGCACTTGCGCTGCGTTGCCGATCACCACATCGAACGGCGGCTGACCCGGGATATCGGCGCTCGTGCCGGCCGGGTTGAGCTGGCGATGCAGCATGCGCCCGCTGGCATCCTTGACTTCGACCCAGGACTCGTCGCCGAATTCGAGGTGCAGCACGCCGTTGATCGCCGGGGCTTCGGGCACCGCGGGGACTTCGGCCTCAGCTGGCTCGCTGATCCCGGCCGCAGGTAAGGCCGGCGCGACGGGGGCAACTTCAACGGCAGGGGGAGCGGCTTCCGCCGGTTCCGTAACGGGCGCAGGAACCGCGACCGGTGCGAAACGGGTTTGTGCCGCGGATGACGCCTGCTTGCCCGGGCCATCCTCTCCCGCGCTGTTAAGCCACCAATACAGCGCCACGGGTACCGCCACCAGCACCAGCAAACCCAGCAGCAGCAGGATCAGCCAGGGCGAGCTCAACCAGGAATGCGGCGGGGGCGGCGCGGCATGGCTGACCTCGGCCGGCTCGGCCGGCGCGCCTGCCATGCGCGTCAGCAGTGCTTCGGGCGCAAGCCCCAGCAGGCGCGCGTAATTGCGCACAAACCCGCGGGCGAACACGGGCGGATCGAGGCTCTCGAAATCATCCGTCTCCATGGCCTCGACCTGGCGCTGCATCAGGCGCAGGCGCACAGCGGCATCTTCCAGCGTGATGCCCTGCGCTTCGCGCGCATCACGCAAAATCTGCCCGACCGAGGGTTGCCCGCTCTCGCTCATTCGTATTGCCCCGTCAGCAGCAGCCGCGCCTCATTCGAATCGGGAAAGCGCTTGCGCAGCTGCAGGCCGTAAGCCGCCTCCTGCGCGCGGTCGCCCAGTTTGCGTTCCAGCCGCACCCCCAGCCACAGGCTTTCCGCGGTTGGCGGCGCCAGTTCGGCATGGCGTCCAAGCAGGCGCTGCGTTTCCATGATCCGGCCTTGGCGGAAATTCAGCCCGGCCAGCTTCAGCACGGTGTTGGGGTTGTCGGGTTGCAGCTTGAACGACTTCAGCAGATTGGCTTCGGCCAGCGCGAGGTCGCCTTTCTTTTCCGCGCAGAGGCCGGCGTTCGCCATGGCCTGCCCGGGGTGGGCGTACAGCGGATTGTGCAGGGCGATGCTGAACTGTTCGAGCCCTTCGTCGTAACGGCCGCGGGTGCAGAAAAACCAGCCGAAATTGTTGCGCGCTTCCGAGTCGCCGCGATCCAGTTCGATGGCGCGGCGGAAGTTTTCCTCGGCCAGCTTGTCTTCGGCCAGCTCCATGTAGATCAGGCCGTAGATGTTGTAGGCCGGGCCGAAACGGTTGTCGGCGGTAATCGCCTTGCGCAGCTCGTCGAGCGCGACCTTGTACTGGGCGCGGGAAAAATAGGCGCCGGCCAGGTCGGTGAAGGCACGCGCGCGCTGACGGCTTTCGCTGTCGACCTGCGTGCCGGCGACACCGCTGCCGCTGTCCGTCGGCTGCAGCGCGCAGCCCGCCAGCAGCGCTGCGGCCAGTATGCCCATCCATTTTTTCACGCCGTCTCCTTGTGCATTCGTTTCATCACGCGCCCGCTCTTGTCGGCCACCTTGCCTGCCAGCTGGCCGCACGCGGCGTCGATGTCGTCGCCGCGTGTCTTGCGCGTGGTGACGACCAGTCCGGCGTCCTGCAGGATCTCGCGGAATACGCGCATCGCCTCGCTGCGGGGTTTTTCATAACCGGAGTCCGGGAACGGATTGAACGGAATGAGATTGAATTTGCACGGCACCTCGCGCACCAGTTCAATCAGCTGGCGCGCGTGCTCGGGCGCATCGTTCACCCCGGCCAGCATCACATATTCGAAGGTGATGAAATCACGCGGCGCGTGCACCAGATAACGCCGGCACGCCGCCATCAGCTCACGCAATGGGTACTTCTTGTTGATCGGCACAATCTGGTCACGCAGCGCATCGTTGGGCGCGTGCAGGCTCACCGCCAACGCCACCGGGCAGCGTTCGGCCAGCCGATCCATCGCCGGCACCAGCCCCGAGGTCGACACTGTCACCCGCCGCCGCGACAGGCCATAGGCATGATCGTCGAGCATGATGCCAAGCGCGGTCACCACGTTCTCCAGATTCGCCAGCGGCTCGCCCATGCCCATCATCACTACGTTGGTCACCGGCCGGTCGGAGATTTCACCCGTGGTGCGGTTGACCTCACCGCGCAGGCCGTGATGCGCCACCCACAGCTGGCCAATGATTTCGGCCACCGTCAGGTTACGGTTGAAGCCCTGGCGTCCGGTCGAGCAGAAGGTGCACTCCAGCGCGCAGCCGACCTGCGACGACACGCACAGGGTGCCGCGATCCTCTTCCGGGATGAATACGGTCTCGATGCCATTGGCCACCCCCACATCGAACAGCCACTTGCGCGTGCCGTCGGTCGAGGTGTGCGCGTAGCTGACCGCCGGCGGCGCCACCACCGCCTGCTGCTGCAGCTTCTCGCGCAGGCTTTTGGCGATGTCGGTCATCTGCGCAAAATTCGCCACCCCGGCCTGATGCACCCAGTGGAACACCTGCCTGGCGCGAAACGGCTTTTCGCCGAGTTCGCCGAACCAGGCGGTCAGTCCGTCGAGGTCGAAATCAAGCAGGTTTTGCGGCATGCGGATGCGTTTAGCGGCCGGCGTAGACTTCGCAGGCGGGGAAAAAATAGGCGATTTCGATCGCAGCGGTTTCCGGCGCGTCGGAGCCATGCACCGCGTTGGCATCAATGCTCTCGGCGAAATCGGCGCGAATGGTTCCGGCTTCGGCCTTCTTCGGATCGGTCGCGCCCATCAGCTCGCGGTTCTTGGCGATCGCATCTTCGCCTTCCAGCACCTGCAGAACGACCGGGCCGGAGATCATGAACTCGACCAGATCCCTGAAGAAGGGACGCTCGCGGTGCACCCCGTAGAAGCCTTCGGCTTCCTGACGCGACAAGTGCTTCATCCTGGACGCCACCACCTTGAGGCCATTGGTCTCGAAGCGGCTGACGATCTTGCCGACCACGTTTTTGGCGACGGCATCGGGTTTGATAATGGAAAAGGTGCGCTGAACAGCCATGTGTATGCTCCGGAAAAATGAGAAAAAACGTTTAAATAACCATGAGAATCAGCCCGCTAGCATAACATGCCCCGCCCCGGACTGTCTTGCTGCATAGTAGTGTCACGACCAGAAATAACGAAACATGAAACAGCGTCTTTTTCCGCCATGCGTCGTTGCAGCCCCTTGCCGTATACCCCATACGGCTGCGGGTCTGCGCCTGGCCTGGCGAAAAAAATCCATCTGTTTCATTTGTTCCGTTATTTCCGGTTCGCAACACTAGTCCGCAACGCGCGGCAGCACCCCGGCTTCACCGGGTGCGGCCAGCAGATCGGCTTCGAGGCCGATCCCCGCCGCCCACGCCAGCCGCCCGTAGCACCACAACAGCGGCAAACGATCGCGCTGCCAGGGTGGAATCGCCTGTTCCTGCAGCAGATTCTTCAGGCTGCGATGGGGGCCGCCGGGATGAAGGCGCAGGCGTTCGCCGCCCTGCCGCACCCCCAGCGTAACTTCGCCTGCTGCCAGCACGTCGCGCTTCAGGCCGGCTCCAGTCACCGCTTCCATCTGCACGCGCACCCCGGCGGCGGCCACCCAGAGCGACGCCTCGCCCCGCCAGCGAACCGGCGCGGCCGGCGCGGGCGCCGGCGGAACCAGATGCGCACCGCCGCGAAAGCGCCACAATTCCAGCGTCCCGAGCCCGACGCACACCCGCGCATCGCGACCCGCGTCCCGCAACTGATGTAGCGCCTCGTCGAGCCGCCGGGCGTTGGGCATGGGCTGGCCGTGCCGCTCAATAAAATAGCGCAGCAGGTTGCGCGCGCGCGCGCGGGATAAACCGGCCAGCAGCACGCAATCGAGCCGTTCGCCGGCAATGGCTGTCTCCGCATCGAGCCGCGCCAGATCGTCCAGCAAGTCGGCGGCATCGGCCTGCAGCGCGGCCGCGCGCGCGAGGGTAACGCCGCTGCCGGGAAAATGCGCAGCCAGGAGCGGCATCACCTGTCGGCGCAGCGCATTGCGGCGGTAGCGGATGTCCCGATTGCTTTCGTCATCGACCCAGGTCAGGCCGTGCGACTGCGCATAATCCAGCAGCCCGGCACGCGGCACGCCCAGCAGCGGCCTGAGTTGCGCTGCGCGCCAGCCGGGCCGGGATTGCAGTTCGGCCATCGCCGCCAGGCCTTTCGGTCCGGCGCCGCGCAGCAACTGCAATAGAAGGGTTTCGGCCTGATCGTTCTGCTGGTGCGCAGTGAGCAGAAAGTCCGCGTCCAGCACGGCAAAGATGCGCTGGCGCTCGCGCCGCGCAGCGGCTTCGGTACCCGCCGCATCGTCGCGCGCGATCACTACATGATGGATGCTTGATTCAACCGCATGCGATGCGCAAAGCCGCGCGCAGAAATCGGCCCAGGCGTCGGCATGGGGCGACAGCCCGTGGTGCACATGCACGACCCGCAGTTCAAAGGGGTGTCGATCGCGCAGCGAGAGCAGGACATGCAGCAGGGCCACCGAATCGAGCCCGCCCGAAAGCCCCAGCACCAGCCGTGCGTGCGGGGGGACGTGGCGGGCAAGCGCGTCCGCCACGACTGCGCCGACTGGCCTATTTGGCAGGGGTTTCCTTGAAGCGGCCATACGCCCGCAGGCGCTGGTAACGCGCGGTCAGCAGGGCATCCAGCGACGGCTTGCGCAACTCGGTCAGGGTGTCGGTAAGCGCGCGGCGCATCGACTGGAACATGGCGTCCCAGTCGCGCTGCGCGCCGCCCAGCGGCTCTTCGATGATGTGGTCGACCAGCCCGTTGGCCTTCAAGCGGTCGGCGGTGATGCCCAGGGTTTCGGCAGCGACCGAAGCCTTGTCGGCGCTCTTCCACAGAATCGAGGCGCAGCCTTCGGGCGAAATCACGGAATACGTCGAATATTGCAGGATCATCGTGCGATCGCCGACGCCAATCGCCAGCGCGCCGCCCGATCCGCCCTCGCCGACGATGGAGCAGATGATCGGCGTCTGCAGCTCGGCCATCACATACAGGTTGCGCGCAATCGCCTCGGACTGCCCGCGTTCCTCGGCACCGATGCCCGGATAGGCGCCTGGGGTGTCGATAAAGGTGAAAATAGGCAGCCGGAATTTTTCCGCCAGGCGCATAAGCCGCAAAGCCTTGCGATAGCCTTCCGGACGCGGCATGCCGAAATTTCGGTAGATCTTTTCCTTGGTGTCGCGGCCTTTCTGGTGGCCGATCACCATCACCGGCTCGCCATTGAAGCGCGCCATGCCGCCGACAATCGCGGCATCGTCGGCGTAAGCACGGTCACCGTGCAGTTCGGCAAAATCGGTGAACAGCCCCTGCACGTAATCGAGCGTATAAGGCCGTTGCGGGTGGCGCGCCACCTGCGACACCTGCCAGGCGTTGAGCTTGGCGTAGATGTCCTTGGTCAGCGTCTGGCTTTTTTTCTGCAGGCGGCGGATTTCCTCCGAAATATCGAGGGCGGAATCATCCTGCACGAAGCGCAGTTCTTCGATCTTGGCTTCGAGCTCGGCGATCGGCTGCTCAAAGTCGAGGAAGGTGGTTTTCATCGGTGGTCTTCATCAAGCTGTCACGAAAACAGGTTAGCCGGGGATTTTAACAGCCCGGCGCCATTTACCGCCTACCGCCGGATCGGCGCCGCAGCTCAATGATGATTATGGCCGTGGGCGCCATGCGCATGGCGATGCTGGATCTCGTCCGGCGTCGCCGCACGCACGTCGGACACCACACACTGGAAATGTACCGCCTGCCCGGCGTAGGGGTGATTGCCGTCGACCACCACCTTGTCTTCGGCAATGTCGGTCACGGTGTAGAGCATTTCCTGGCTGCCGTCGACGGGCGAGCCGACGAACTGCATGCCGACCTCGATGTCATCGGGGAAACCCTCGCGCGGCTCGAGACGCACCAATTCATCGTCGTATTCGCCGAAGGCATCGGTAGGCTGCAGTTTGAGGTCGACCGTGTCGCCCACGGCCTTGCCTTCCAGCGCCTCCTCCACCATCGGAAAGATATTGTCGTAACCGCCGTGCAGATAGCTGACCGGCTCGTCGCTTTCTTCCAGCAGCTTGCCCTCCAGGTCACGGACAATGTAGGTAATGGTGACGACGGTGTCTTTGCTGATATTCAATTGAGTTCCTTTACGAGTTGAAGCACTTCCGCCGCGTGACCGCGGCTGGGAACGCCGTACAGTGCGTGACGAATGACGCCCTGTTTGTCGATGACGAAAGTGGTGCGCACCGCGCTCCGGCGCATGACGCCGTCCACCTCCTTGTCCTGCAGCACGCCATAGGCCTCGCAGGTCACGTGTTCCTTGTCGGCCAGCAAGCGCACGCCGATGCCGTGTTTGTCGCGAAATTCACCATGTTTGATGCAGTCGTCGCGCGACACCCCGAGCACACTGGTGCCCAGTTTGGCGAAGTCGTTTTCCAGTTCGGAAAACTCGATCGCCTCGGCGGTGCAGCCCGGCGTGTCGTCGCGCACGTAAAAAAACAGCACGAGGTTTTTCCCCCGGAACTGGGACGACTCGATGATATTCATGTCCGCGTCGGGATTGGAAAAACCCGGCGCACGATCTCCTGCTTTCAACATGCGAAACGCTATCCTCTATTTTTCGGCAGCATTTTAACAGGGCGCACCCGCTCGTCTCGTATCGTTATAATTATTTCAAGGTGAAACCTTACCCGGCAAACATGATGCTCAAACCAGTCCATGAACACTTTTGAAACCCCCGCCGAATTCCGTGCCGCATTCGACGCGTTGCTGGCCGGCACGCATCGCCAGCTGCGTTTATACGACCACGACCTGGGCCTGCTGGAAATCGACCATGCGCCGCGCCACGCATTCCTGCGCGCATTGTGCGTCGCCGGTGGCGGGCGGCGAATCGAGCTGCTGCTCGACGACATTAGCCTCGTGGCACGCAAGCATCCCCATCTGATGCAACTGGTACGCGACTTCGGCCACGTCCTCGAAATTCGCCAGGCCGACCCCGATGCGCCGCGTCCCGATGAGGCGTTTGTGCTCGCCGACCGCCAAGGCGTGGCGCTTCGCGCCGACAAGACAACGGTGCGCGGCACACTCCACCTCGATGACGCGCGCAATGCGATGCGGTTGAATCAGAATTTCGAGGGCATGTGGCAGCGTTCGCAAGCCAGCATATCCGCGACGACGCTGGGTTTGTAAATTTCCGGGGACCGCCAAATCATCCTGGAAACCGCAGTTGAACGCGCCCGATGGTGCGTCCGGGCGGGTGTCTGCCGCGAAGCGAGGAGGCCGCAGGCCGGGGCCTGCAACGACGAGCGAGAGCGGAGTCGTTGCCGCTTTAGCGGCTTTACGAATCCGGCCTACTCCTTGCGGGTACAGTACAAAGGCACAATCGGCTTAACGCCGGTCCACCCAGCGAATGCCTGCCAGCGCGATGGCCAGGAAAATCAGCAGTGGCAGGACCGATACCGCCACGGCCGGCCAATTGTTCAGCAGGCCCAGATGGCCGAACAGCCGGCTCAGTAGATGGAAGCCGAGGCCAGCCAGAATGCCGAGGAAAATCATGCCGCTGGTGCCGCCTGAGCGCGGCCCCCGGATGGCGAACGGCATGGCAACCAGCATCATGATCGGAATGACGAAGGGGCTGATGACTTTCGACCACAGCGCAAGTTCGTAACGCGTTGCTTGCTGGTTGTTTTGCTTGAGATGCGCAATGTAGCGCCAGAGGGTGCGCGCCGACATTTTCTCCGGTGCCACCAGCAGCACGCCGAGGATGTTGGGGGTGAGCACCGACTGCCATTCCTGGCTGGCGCGACGTTCGGCGCGAATGCCGTCCGCTTCAAACCGCGTTTCCACCACCTGCTGCAGATCCCAGGCCTGTTGATTGCCGCGCCAGTTGGCCTGCTCGGCGGCACGGATCCAGCCCAATTGGCCTTTGGTGTCGAAGCCGTAAATCTCGATGCCGCGCAGCGTGTTGTCGGGCATCACTTCGCGCACATTGATGAAGGCGCTGCCGTCCTTGACCCACAGGCCGGAGCGGAATTGCTGCGCGACCACCGAGCGGGTGGCCGACAGTTTGTAACGCTGCGCCGCCTGCTCTGACCACGGCGCCACGTATTCGCCGAACACCAGCACCAGTAACGACAGCAGCGTCCCGATGACCGCGAAATATCCCGCCACCCGCCAGTTGGAGAGGCCCGATACACGCATCACCGCGTATTCCGAATTGCCCACCAGGCGCGACAGCGCGAACAGCGTACCGATCAGCGCCGCCACCGGCAGCATTTCATACAGATGCCCGGGAACGCTGAGCGAAACCACGACGGCAGCCTGCCCCAGCCCATAGTTGTTGCGGCCCAGATTGCCGAGCTCCTGCATCACGTCAAAAAACGCAAACAGCACCACCAACGCCAGCAAGACGAAACCCGACGCCGCCAGCACCTGGCCTGCCAGATAGCGCGCCAGCAGACTCACGGTCGCCTCCGGCGCGGGGCGTGCTGGCGCGAGCGCCGGTAAAACAAAATGGCCACGGCGGACAGCATCAGCAGATGCGACGCCCACATCCCGACCAGGGGATTCAACTTGTCCTGCGCCACCCAGGCCTGCGACAGCGACAGCAGATTGTTGTAGACGAAATACAGCAGCAGCGCGATCACCAGACCGTAGGAGCGGCGCGCTCGCGTGTTGACGAAGCTGAGCGGAATCGCCATCACGGCGAGAATCAGCGCGGAAAGCGGCACCCCCAGCCGCCACAGCAACTGGGCGCGCGCCGGGGGGGTGGCGTCCGCCAGCAGTTCGGCCACCGACATCTGGCGGATGCTGGTGGCCCTGGCACCCGTGGCGACCGGATCGAGCCGCATCCAGTAACGCTCGAACTGCACGACACGATAATCGAGCTGGCCGGGCGTGCCTTCGTAACGGCGACCTTCCTTGAACACCAGGTAGCGCGAGCCGTCCGGCAGCTGGGTGTAATCGCCTTCGCGCGCGACCACCAGGCCGAGCTGGCCGTCGATGCGCGACTGCATGAAGACGTTGCGCACGATGCCGGTCAGCGGGTTGAGCGACTCGACGTAATAGACGCGCTGGCCGGCGCTGGATTCGGCGAACAGGCCGGGGGCGATCAGCGCGCTTTCGCTGCGGCTCTTCAGTTCCTGGCCATATTCGCTTTTCTTGGTTTGCACCCACGGATTGAGCACCAGCGTCAATAACAGGATCACCAGTGAAAACGGCACCGCGAAAATCAGCACCGGCCGCATCCATTGGGTGAGCGACAGACCGGCATTGAACCAGATCACCATTTCGCTGTCGCCCCACATGCGCGACAGGGGCAGCAACACGCCTGCAAACAGCGCGATCGTCATTAAAACCGGCAGAAAATACAGCAGCGAAAAGCCGAGGAAGACGAACACCGCCTCATTGGCGAGTTCGCCGCGTGCCACATCGCCGAGCAGGCGGATAAACAGCACCACCAGCGCAATCGCCACCAGCACCGTCAGTACGGCGCCTGTGGTGAGGCCCATCTCGCGGGTCAGTGCGCGACGGTACAGCATGAAAGCGTCGGGGTGAAGGCGTGCGGTATGCGCGGGTTTTGACAACCAGCCGCGCCTGCGCCAATAATCGCCGAATCGGCAACGCCGGCCACCGGCGCATCGGCAAATTGTATTTTTTTGAGCACAGACATGAAAAACCGGGAAATCGAACTCGAATTTAGCATAAAAAGCGGCGCGCCCGAAAAGCAGCGCGGCGCCTGCGTGGTCGTCGGCGTCTTCGAAAACCGCAAGCTGTCGGGGCCTGCCATCGACATCGACCGCGCCAGCGACGGTTATCTGTCCGAGATCCTGCGCGGCGGCGACATGGAAGGCAAGGCCGGCAGCACGCTGCTGCTACACAAGGTGCCGAATATCCTGGCCGACCGCGTGCTGCTGGTCGGCCTCGGCAAGGAGCGCGACTTCCACGAAAAAGCCTACCGCGATGCCATCGCCAGCGCCGTCAAGACGCTACGCGACACCGGCTCGATGGAAGCGGCCATCACACTTTCCGAAATCCCGGTGAAAAAGCGCGACGTGATCTGGAATATCGAACAGGCGGTGATCGGTGCGCACGACGCGCTGTACCGCTTCGACCGCATGAAAAGTAAGCCGGACGAGGTGCGCCGACCCTTGAAGCGCATCACCTTCGCCGTGTCGCGGCGCGGCGAGCTCAAATTCGGCGACATCGGCCTCGCGCACGGCCTGGCCATCGCCCGCGGCATCGACCTCGCCAAGGATCTGGGCAACACACCGTCCAACATCTGCACCCCCGAATACCTGGCCGGCGAGGCGAAAAAGCTGGCAAAGTCCCACGGCTTCGGCTGCGAAATCCTCGATTACACGGCCTGCGAGAAGCTCGGCATGGGCTCATTCCTGTCGGTTGGCAAGGGCAGCGACAAGCCGCCGCGCTTCATCGTGCTGAAGCACGAGGGCGGCAAAAAAGACGACAAGCCCGTGGTGCTGGTCGGCAAGGCGGTCACCTTCGACGCCGGCGGCATTTCGCTCAAGCCTCCCGCCGAAATGGACGAGATGAACTACGACATGAGCGGCGGCGGCGCGGTCATCGGCGTTTTCCGCGCCATCGGCGAACTGGGGCTGGCGCTCAACGTCGTCGGCCTCATCCCGGCCTGCGAGAACATGCCGGACGCAAACGCCAACAAGCCGGGCGACATCGTCACCTCGATGTCCGGCCAGACCATCGAAATCCTCAACACCGACGCCGAAGGCCGCCTCATCCTGTGCGACGCGCTAACCTACGCCGAGCGCTTCGAACCCGACGCGGTGGTCGATCTGGCCACCCTCACCGGCGCCTGCGTGATCGCGCTGGGCGCGCACCCCAGCGCGCTCTTCAGCAACCACGACCCGCTGGCGCGCGAGATCGAGCACGCCGCCGACCATGCGTGGGATCGCGTCTGGCGCATGCCGCTATGGGACGACTATCAGGAACAGTTGAAAAGCAGCCTTGCCGACATGGCAAATATCGGCGGCCGCCCGGCCGGCTCGATCACCGCCGCCTGCTTCCTGTCGCGCTTTGCCAAAAAATACCACTGGGCGCATCTGGACATCGCCGGTACCGCCTGGAAGGGCGGCCGCGAGAAGAAAGGCTCGACCGGACGCCCGGTCTCGCTGCTCATGCACTTCCTACTGAACCGCGCACAGAAATAATTCGGCAGACGTGACCGAAATCCTCTTCTACACCCATGCCGACGCCCCTCTCGACGTCGCCCGCCGCGTCGCCGCCAAGGCCTACGCCCAGGGCAGGCAGGTGATGATTTACGCGCCGGACGCGGCGGTGGCCGACGCCATCGACCGCCTGCTGTGGACGACGCCCGCGTTGGGCTTCGTGCCACACTGTCGCGATACCGACCCGCTGGCCGGCGAAACGCCGGTGCTGATCGGAGCCGATACCGACGCCCTGCGCAGCGCCGACGTGATGATCAACCTGCATACCGGGCAACCGCCCGTCTTTGCCCGCTTTGAGCGCCTGGTCGAGATCGTCGGCCCGGATGAAGCCGGCGTCGAACAAGGACGCGAGCGCTGGCGCTTTTACAAGGCGCGCGGCTACGCCCTGCAATCGCACGATCTGCGCCAGAATGCCGGCTAGGAGGCATTGATGAATGACAGTCCGCTGTTGAGCAAGATGGATGCGCTGCTGAAAAAGCATCGCGGCGGCAACGAGACCGACGTGTACGCATCGTCCGGCCTCGCAACGGCTCCCGAAGCCCCCCGGCACCTGCCGCCGGCCGACGCCTGGCTGCCGGTGCTGACCGATGTGATCGAGCGCGGCACACCCCCGGTCGTGTCAGCGCCTGCGGCCGCAGCGCCTCCCCCGGCTGCGCGGTCCGCCGAACCCGAAGCGCCCCTAGCCGAGGCGCCCTCTTCCATCGTCAGCGACACCCTGGCCGAGCAGTTGATGAGCGAACTGGCGCCCCGCCTGTCCGAAGTGATGGAAAAGCAGGTCGCCGCCGAACTGCGCAAGAACCTCGACCAGACCGTAGCCACACTGCTCTCCCAGCTTGATGTCAACGTGCGGGAAATCGTGCGCGAGGCCATCGCCGAAAAACTCAGGAAACCCCGCGACCCGTTGACCTGAAACCGCATCATCGGCGGCTTTTTTGAACGTGCCCGAGGCTTTTTGGGACACATCCCGAGTTTCTTTGGGACGTGTCCCGGCCTTTTTGGGATAATGCCGCCTTTGCGCGCACGCCATGGAACTCGCCAAATCCTTCGAACCGGCTGAAATCGAAAAGCGCTGGTACGCCCACTGGGAAAGCGCCGGCTACTTCAAGGCGGGCGCATGCGACTCTACACGGGCTTCAGCCCGTAGTGGACCGGAGTCCCCTTGCGGGGAAGCGCCCGACGCCAACGCCTACTGCATCATGCTGCCGCCGCCCAACGTCACCGGCACGCTGCACATGGGCCACGCCTTCCAGCACACCCTGATGGACGCGCTCACCCGCTATCACCGCATGACGGGCGACAACACGCTGTGGCAGCCGGGAACCGACCACGCCGGCATCGCCACGCAGATCGTGGTGGAACGCCAGCTCGACGCGCAGGGCGTCTCCCGACACGACCTCGGCCGCGAGAAGTTTCTCGAAAAGGTGTGGGCGTGGAAGGAACAGTCCGGCTCCACCATCACCCGCCAGATGCGGCGGCTGGGCACCAGTCCCGACTGGAGCCGCGAGCGCTTCACCATGGACGATGGCCTGTCGAAAGCCGTAACTGAAGTCTTCGTTCGGTTGTATCGCGAGGGGCTCATCTACCGCGGCAAGCGGCTGGTGAACTGGGACCCGGTGCTCGGCACCGCGGTGTCCGACCTCGAAGTGGTGAGCACCGAGGAAGACGGCTTCATCTGGGAAATCAACTACCCGCTGGAGGACGGCTCCGGCTTTCTCACCGTCGCCACCACGCGCCCGGAAACCCTGCTGGGCGACACCGCCGTCGCGGTGCATCCGGAGGACGAGCGCTACGCGCACCTGATCGGCAAGCAGGTGCGCCTGCCGATCGCCGAGCGCAGCATCCCCGTCATCGCCGACGACTACGTGGACCGCGAATTCGGCACCGGCGTGGTCAAGATCACCCCGGCGCACGACTTCAACGACTGGCAGGTGGGGCAGCGCCACAAGCTGGTGGCGATCAGCGTGCTGACGCTCGACGCAAAAATGAACGAGCTGTGCCCCGCCGAATACCAGGGCCTGGACCGCTACGACGCGCGCCAGAAACTGCTCGACACGCTGCAGGAAAAAGGCCTGCTGGTCTCGGCCAAGCCGCACAAGCTGATGATCCCGCGCGGCGACCGCACCCACGCGGCGATCGAGCCGATGCTCACCGACCAGTGGTTCATGAGCATGGAAGGCCTCGCCAAACAGGGCCTCGCCGCGATCGATTCCGGCGAGCTGAAGTTCGTGCCGGAAAACTGGACGACGACCTACCGCCAGTGGCTGGAAAACATCCAGGACTGGTGCATCTCGCGCCAGCTGTGGTGGGGCCATCGCATCCCCGCATGGTACGACGCCGACGGCAACTACTACGTCGCCTACACGGAAGAAGAAGCAAAGAAGCAGGCCGGCGGCCGCGATCTGACGCAGGACGACGACGTGCTCGATACCTGGTTCTCCTCCGCATTGTGGCCCTTCTCTACACTCGGCTGGCCGGAACAGACACCCGAGCTCGAACGCTTCCTGCCGACCTCGGTGCTGGTCACTGGCTTCGACATCATCTTCTTCTGGGTCGCCCGCATGGTGATGATGTCGCTGCACTTCACCGGCAAGGTGCCGTTCCGCGAGGTCTACGTCACGGGTCTCGTGCGCGATTCCGAAGGCCAGAAAATGAGCAAGTCGAAAGGCAACGTGCTCGACCCGATCGACCTCATCGACGGCATCGCGGTCGACGACCTGGTCGCCAAGCGCACTCAGGGCCTGATGAATCCGAAGCAGGCCACCGGAATCGAGAAACGCACCCGCCGCGAGTTCCCCGAGGGCATCGCCGCCTTCGGCACCGATGCCCTGCGCTTCACCTTCGCCAGCCTTGCCACCCACGGCCGCGACATCAAGTTCGACCTGCAGCGCGCCGAGGGCTACCGCAATTTCTGCAACAAGCTGTGGAACGCCACCCGCTTCGCGCTGATGAACCTGGAAGGCCACGACTGCGGCCAGGATACACGCCTGCCGTTGGACTTTTCCGACGCCGACCGCTGGATCGCCGCGCGCCTGCAGCAGGCCGTCGGCGAGGTACACGCAGCCTTCGCCGCCTACCGCTTCGACCAGGCCGCTCGCGCCGTCTACGAGTTTGTTTGGGACGAATACTGCGACTGGTACTTGGAACTCGCCAAGGTGCAGCTCAACACCGGCACGCCCGAGCAGCAGCGCGCCACCCGCAGAACGCTGGCCAGCGTGCTCGAAACCACGCTGCGCCTCGCCCACCCCATCATTCCCTTCATCACCGAAGAACTCTGGCAGAAGGTCGCGCCGCTCGCCGGCGTCGCTGGCAACAGCATCATGCTCGCCCCCTATCCGCAGGTAGACGAAGGACAGCGCCATCCCGACAGCGTCGCGCGCATCCAGTTGCTGAAGGAACTGGTCAACGCCTGCCGCACCCTGCGCGGCGAAATGAACCTGTCGCCCGCCCAGCGCGTGCCTCTGGTGATCGAGGGCGACGCCACCGCGATCAACGCGCTGGCGCCCTACATCGCCGCGCTCGGCAAACTCAGCGAAGTCAGCGCCGTACCCGTGCTGCCGGAAGCCGACGCCCCGGTCGCCCTGGTCGGCGACATGCGGATGATGCTGGTGGTGGCCATCGACAAGGACGCCGAGCGTGCCCGCCTGGCCAAAGAAATCGCCCGCATCCAGGGCGAGATCAAGAAAGCCGAAGCCAAGCTCGCCAACCCCAGCTTCGTCGACCGTGCACCCGCCGCAGTCGTGCAGCAGGAGCAGGCGCGGCTGTGCGACTTTGCCGCCATGCTGCAGAAACTGGAGGCGCAGCGCGCGCGGCTGGGCTGATTACTCGCAACGACGAAAACAAAAAAGTGCGGCTGAAGCCGCGCTTTTTGTTTCTCGAAAAATCGACAGACTTGCTGCCGATCGAGTGAATGAAAAAAAGCCGGGGTCTTGCGACCCCGGCCTTCAATCAATTCAAGTGCGACTGAAATTACATCTTCCAGCTGTACTGGATCCCCAGCGCATTCTGGTCCATTTCGATGGTTTCCGTTCCCATCGGCGCAGGGGCACCGCCGAATACCGGCAGAATGGAGGCACCGCTGACATCGTTGCTGAAACCGTGCATGTAACTCATGGTCAACTCATTACCCGATGCCAGAGTGTACGTGAAACCAAGGGTTACATGATCCTCGATCACGCCAGGCGCGAGGATGTTGAATGTCACATCGCTTGCAGAAATGGGGTTATCGCCACGGTTGTAACCCGCGCGCAAGGTTAGCTGCTGGCTGTATTTGTATTCCGCACCCAGCTTCCACACATCAATGTCCTGCCAGCCGAAACCGGGGCCATTGTCGGCACCCAACGGGAACGGAACCAGGCTGGGATTGTTAATTGAGTTGACGCCGCTATAGTTGATGCGCTGGTAATCCAGAGCCAATTTGACGGCGGGGGTGGCCTGCCAAGCCACGCCGAGGTTGTAGTTCTCGGGAATGTCGAAGTCGCCCTGCTCTGCAAACAGACCGGCGTACTCGTCGAACTCCTCGAACTTCATCTTGGACGCATAGGCCGCGCCGATGGTCACGGTCGGGGCGATCTTGCCCATGTAGCCGATGCGGACGCCGTAACCGAAGGCACCGTCATGCCCGTTGTTGGTCAGCTTGGTCGGGTCGGAGGAAATCATCCCAAACATTTGCAGGCCTTTAGCCTCGAAGGCCTGGTAACCCAGCAGCGGGGAAATACCGATGGAATGGTTGGGGGCCACCTTGAACGCTACGGTCGGAGCAACGATCAGTTGAATCAGGTCAACCCCCAAATCGCCCTGCCCGCACAGCATGTTGGCAGGCCCGAATCCACAATTGATCTGCCCACCTGCATAGTCCGTGTTCATCCCGCCATTGCCATAAACCGTTACACCCAGCGCCAATGTCGAGGACATTTGCTTGGTCATGCCGAATTCGGGAACCAGGAAGTACTCGCTGTCGCTATCCACGCTCATGTCCAAGGGACCCAAACCGGTGCGCGAGGCGCTGCGGTTGGGGTTGAACAGGTCTGCGCCCAGATCGAAGCGATTGCCCGCGAACGCCATGGAGGCCGGGTTGTTGGCACCGCCGAAGGCATCATCCGAACTGGCGGTGGCTGCACCGCCCATGCCCTTGGCCTTCATGCCGTAGCCGTGGGAAAAGTAGCCGTTGGTGGCGTAGGCGCTGCCAGCCAGACCGGCCAATGCCATGAATGCGAATACTTTTGTTAATTTCATCAAGGTCTCCTAGGGGCAAAATTGCTACAGATAAGCTAATTGAATAGCCTGCCCCGAAGGCTACGCCCACAACTGTGGCTTAGCCAAGAAGGCCACCCCGTTTAAGAGGATAATTAGTGTCATGTGTGGTACAAAAGACACAAAAAAATGAGCCGAACGAATCGGCTCATTTTCATCGGGCGGCAAACTGCTGCTCAAATACTGTTTCTTAGATAAACAGGCAAATGTCGGTCTCGCCGGCGAATTCGAAGAAGGTGGCGGCGCCGCCATATTCGAGGCCATCAATGAAGTCGGAATGCTCGAAGCCGAACAGTTCGACGGTCATCTGGCAGGCGATGAACTTGACTTCGGCTTCCTGGCACAGTTCGCGCAGTTCGGGAATACTGGCCACGCCGGTGTTGGCGATGGTCTGCTTCATCAGGGCCGTTGCCACGTTTTCATAGCCGGGGATGATGGCCTGGATGGCATTGGGCATGTTCCAATTGATGCTCTTGAACCACTTGGGGCCAAAGGGCATTTTCATCGGCATGCCGGGGTTGCCCAAGGGGCTGACTTTGAGGACAGACAGGTCCTTGCGGACAAGCTGGAGGCCATAAAAGGTGAAAAAAATCTGGGTTTCGTAGCCCAGTGCGGCCGCCGTCGAGGCCAGGATGAACGGGGGATACGCCCAGTCCAGCGTGCCCTTGGTCGCGATGATGGCCATTTTTTTAGTATCCATGCTCTGTCTCTCCCTTCTTTCAGTCAAAAAACAGCGCCGTGAGTTCCTGGCTCGGAACGGACGGCGCTGGCTTTGGTCTCCTGCTTACTTCTTCTTCATGAAGAAGGTGAATTCGCCACCGGCTTCGGCGGTGGACAGCAGTTCATTGCCGGTCTGTTTGGCGAAAGCGGCGAAATCCTTGACCGAGCCCGGGTCGGTCGACAGGATTTTCAGTACCTGGCCGCTGGTGACTTCTCCCAGGGCTTTCTTGGCACGCAGGATGGGCAGGGGGCAGTTCAGACCGCGTGCATCAAGTTCTTTATCGAAATTCATTGGGCTCTCCTTACAGTAAATCAATTAAATAAGTATGTACTAAACTCTGCGGCACATTAAACCAGAAGTTCCCCCATTGCAACCGAATTTGCTGCGCAACAGGGTGTAAATCGGAGAACGTGAACCGGACTTGTCCAGAGCTTACCGCGGGAGGCTGAGCGCATTGCCTGAACGCGCCCATGCCATGATGCCGCCCGCCAGATTATGCATGTTGCCATACCCCCTGGAGGCCATGAACGCACAGGCCTGCGCCGAGCGCGCACCGGAGCGGCAGTAGATCACCACAGGCTTGTCCTGGGGAATGTCGGCCGCGCGCAGTGGCAGCAAGTGCAGCGGGATGTGGATCGCGCCATCGATCACGCCCTGCGCGACCTCGGCCTCGGTGCGCACATCGATCAGGTGCGCCCCCTTGGTGGCGATTTCCGCGACATAGCCGGGATCGACTTCCTTGAAACCTGACAGTCCAAACATAAATTCACACTCCTGCAATGGAGAAATTAGCATTTTCTAATATACCGCGAAACGGAGGGTGCGCCAAGCCCCGGACTGCGCCACGCCCACAGTAACCATCCGAGCGGTGCCTCGCCGTGATTTTGTGCCGCCCAATCTCCACGGCATCGGGCCGAGGGCGCCCCTTCCCACAAGAGGGTGCGTTCAGCAGCGCTGGGCGCCGTGGTACAGGTTGACTACGTGGCGTGCTTCCGCGAAAAACAGCCAGCGCTCGACTGCGGCGCCGGCAAGGCCTGCGACGACGGCGATGATGGCGGCGGCTTGGCCACCCTGCTGGTTGAACACCCATACCAGCATCAGGCCGGGCAGCGCAAAGCCCACCACGAAGACGATGACCTTGAACAGCCCGGCTTGCTGCCGTGCGATCCGGAAACCAAATTCCTGAGTCAGGAAGGTGCCATGGGTATGGCCGGTGTCCAGCAGCTTGACCTTGGCGCGGGTGAGCCCGGTGGCGGTGTTGATGGTGGGTGTGAGGCCGGGGCTGCGAATCCAGAAGTAGTAAATGGCTTTCAGCACGGCGGCAATCGAGATAATCAGCGCCGACATCGCAATGAACGGCGTGGTGTCGAGACCGGCGACGACGGCGCCCAGCAACAGCAGCAGGCTGCCGCTGGCGTAGCCCAGCGCCAGGTAATTGGCCGGCACCAGCGGGGTGTTCCACTGGCGGATGGTTTTCAGACAGGCATAGATCATGCCGGTGGAAAACACCGTGATCCAGGCCAGCACGGCGGTCAGGAAGCCGAAGGTTCCACGCAGCCACAACGGCGCGTCGAACATGATGCTGGCGAGGTAGATCAGCGCTAGCGGCATGAACACCACGGCAAACACGCCCTCGCGCGACAGCCACGAGGTGCGGAAGCGGCTGAAGGCGCGCCAGGCGTTTTTAGGGTTGGCGAGGTGAAAGGTGGAGGCCAACAGGCCGAACACGACCAGCCCCATCGCGATAAGACCACCCGCAACGAGCTGCCCCTGGCTGAAACCACCGCCAAGCTTGAACATGTCGGCCATGAATAGCAGCGAAAACAGACCGAAGCCGGCGCCCGATGCCACGGTGAAAAAAATAACTGAGAAAGCGGGATGCATGAGGTCTCCTGGGGCGGTGGACAGCGCGGTTTAGCGGCGCACCAGTTTGTTGGCGAACTGTTTGATGCTTGCCTTCAGGCCGCCCTTCGGCTTGGCGTCGACCGGAATCACCGGCATGCGGCGCGACGGCAGGTACTGGTTGGTCGGGTTGTAATTCAGCTCGGGCATCAGCGGGTAGCCGCTGCGCTCGCGCACGGTGCGCGACACCGCCGAATCGGGATCGTCGAAGTCGCCGAACATGCGGGCGTGCGCCGGGCAGGTCAGCACGCACGCGGGCTGGCGCTCCTCGACCGGCAGTTCCTGGTCGTAGATGCGGTCGACGCACAGGGTGCACTTCTTCATCGTACCGGACGAGCGGTCGAGTTCGCGCGCGCCATACGGGCAGGCCCACGAGCAGTAGTTGCAGCCCATGCACTTGTCCTGGTCGATCAGCACGATGCCGTCTTCGGGGCGCTTGTACGAAGCGCCGGTCGGGCACACGGTGACGCAGTCGGCGTCCTCGCAATGCATGCACGACATCGGGAAGTTGACCGTCTTGTTGTTCGGGTACACGTCCATTTCAAAATGGCGGATCCGGTTGAACCATACGCCGGACGGTTCGGCGCCATAGGGCTGATAGTCGGACAGCGGGCCGATGGTGCCGGAGGCATTCCATTCCTTGCAGGCGATGGCGCAGGCATGACAGCCCACACACACGTCGAGGTCGATGACCAGTCCAAGTCTCATTTTGTGCTCGCTTTATTCATACAGATACTGCTCAGTTCTTTTCGTGGCTGCGCGCGTCGTAGCGCAGCACCTTGGGACGATCGTAGTTGTCGCCCGGCAGTTTCTTCAGCGCATCGAACTGCGGCCATGAGCCGGTCTCACCCGGCGCGGCCTTCCATATCTTCACGCGCAGGTCGAACCACGCCGCCTGTCCGGTCACCGGGTCGGAGTTGGTGACGCGGCGCTCGCCGGCCTTTTCCGGCAGCAGCTCCGAGATCAGGTGGTTGAGCAGGAATCCCTTGGTCGCTTCCGACGCATCTTCCTTCAGGCCCCAGGCGCCCTTCTGTTTGCCGATGGCATTCCAGGTCCAGACGGTGTCCTCCTGGGTGCCTTCCATGGTCTTGGCCTGGCAGCGGATCTTGCCGTTGTGCGACTCGACCCAGATCCAGTCGAAGTCCTTGATGCCCATTTCGGCCGCGCGGCGCGCGTTCATGTACAGGTAGTTCTGCGCCATGAGCTGGCGTAGCCACACGTTCTGCGAATCCCACGAGTGGTACATGAACATCGGGCGCTGGGTCAGCGCGAAGAACGGGTATTCGTCCTTGTCGACGCGCTGCTGCTCCAGCGGCTCGTACCACATCGGCAGCGGGTCGAAGTATTTCACCAGGCGCTCGCGGTCGACCGGGTTGTTGGGCTGCGGGCCGTCGTACAGGCCTTGCCCCGCCAGGCGGAATTTCTGCAGCGGCTCGGAATAGAGCTGCATGATGATGGGCTCGGCCTTGCCGATGAAGCCGACGTCCGCCGCCACGTCGAGGTACTCCTTGTTGGCAAAGCGCATGTACTTCTGGTTGTCGGGCCAGTGGTGGGCGAAGAAGCTCTGGTTCTCGATGTACTTTTCCCACTGCCTGGGGTTGGGCTCGCCCTTCAACGACTTGTCGCCGTCCTTGCCGCGCCAGCCGGCAAGAAAGCCCACGCCCGGCGAACGCTCGTAGTTGACGATGAAATCCTGGTAGCCGCTGAACTTTGGCGTGCCGTCGGGCTTGGTGAAGGCCGGGAATTTCAGGCGTCCTGCCAGCTCGACCATCACCTCCTGCCACGGCCGCACGTCACGGTCGGGCTTGACCAGCGGATAGCGGATCGCGTCGGCCGCCGCATCGGGCTCGGAAATCGGCCGATCGAGCAGCGAGATGGTGTCGTGGCGTTCGAGATAGGTGGTGTCCGGCAGGATCAGGTCGGCGAAGTTGGTCATCTCCGAATGGAAGGCGTCGATCACCACCAGGAATGGAATCTTGTGTTCGCCGAAGTTCTCCGGGTCCTTGGCGCGCAGCATGTCCTGCACATTGGCCGTGTTCATGGTCGAGTTCCACGCCATGTTGGACATGAACAGGATCAGCGTGTCGAGCGCGTACGGGTCATGATTGGTCGCATTGGTGATCACCATGTGCATCAGGCCGTGCGAAGCGATCGGCACTTCCCACGAATACGCCTTGTCGATGCGCAGCGGGTTGCCGAACTCGTCGATCACCAGGTCTTCCGGACGCGTCGGGAAACCGAGCGGCGGGCGCGACAGCGGCGTGTTCGGCGCGTTGATGATGTCGATGTTGTTTTCCGGCAGCTGGTGCGGCGGAATCGGCTTCGGATACGGCGCGCGGGCGCGGAAGTTGCCCGGCGCGTCGAGCGCGCCCAGCAGCATCTGGATCATGTGGATCGCGCGGCAGGAATGGAAGCCGTTGGAGTGCGCCGCGATGCCGCGCATCGCGTACATCGCCACCGGGCGGCCGACGACCTTGTCGTGCTTGCGCCCCCAGACGTCGGTCCACTCGATCGGCAGTTCGACCGTCTCCTTGAACGCGATGTGTGCCATTTCCAGCGCGATGCGCTCGATGGTCTCGGCCGGCAGGCCGCATTCCAGCGCGACGTTTTCGGGGGCGTAGCGCTCGTCGAGATAGCGCTCGACCATCAGCGACATCACGGTCTTGACGCGGTTGCCGTTGGGCGCCACGAATTCGCCGAACAGCGCCGGGGCGATGTCGCCGTCGATGCCGTTCCTGAAGGCTTCCCTCTCGATATCCCAGATCAGCGGCTGATCGTTCTCGTCGCGCAGGAACAAACCGTCACCCTTCTGCCCCGGCGCCTGCACCACCAGCCAGGAAGCGTTGGTGTAGCGCACCAGGAATTCGTAGTCGAACTGCTCATGCTTCAGCAGCACGTGCACCATCGACATGGCCAGGAGGCCGTCCATCCCCGGCTTGATCGGCAGCCACTCGTCGGCGATCGCCGAATAGCCGGTGCGCACCGGGTTGACGGTGACAAATTTGCCGCCGCGGCGCTTCAGCTTTTCCAGGCCGATCTTGATCGGGTTGGACGAGTGGTCTTCCGCCACCCCCCACATCAGGAAATACTTGGCGTAATCCCAGTCGGGCGCGCCGAATTCCCAGAACGAGAAGCCGATGGAGTAGAGGCCGGCCGCCGCCATGTTGACCGAGCAGAAACCGCCGTGCGCGGACCAGTTGGGGGTGCCGAACTGCTGCGCCCACAGGCCGGTGAGCGCCTGCATCTGGTCGCGGCCGGTGAAGAAGCCCAGCTTGGAGGGGTCGGTGGCCCGGATATCCCCCAGCCGCGCGGTCAGGAGATCGAGCGCCTGATCCCAGGAAATCGGTTCGTAAATGCCCTCGCCGCGCTCGGTGCCCGGCTTGCGCATCAGCGGCTGGGTCAGCTTGGCGGTGGAATACTGCTTCATGATCCCCGCCGAGCCCTTGGCGCACAGCACCCCCTGGTTGGTGGGATGGTTGCGGTTGCCCTGGATGAAGCGGACCTTGTTGCCCTCCAGCGTCACCTTGATGCCGCAACGGCACGCACACATATAGCATGTGCTGTACTTGATTTCCTGCGCGTCGTGATTTTCGAGTTTGATCTTGGCGTTCATGCGGCCTCTAATAATTCAAAACGATCCGCGGCGGCTCCGTGAGGAGGCCGCTTTTTCTGCCCGGATACTTGAATGACTGCCTACAGCGCCAGCGCATCGCCTGCTGCGGGAACAGTCATATATTAATGAATGTGAATATAGCGTTATTTCGTACTTCAATCCGCCCGCATAACAAGAAAAATGGCTGATACCCCCATAAGCCAGCCCGGAAATAAGCCTTATATTTCCAATGGTTATGCGACCGGACTGACGTCACTTCGCCAATGGCCAGACGTTTCTAAGGATTCAGGCGCCAGTGGCCGGAGCGCCCACCCTGCTTTTCCAGCAGCCGGATGTCGGACATCACCATGCCGCGATCGACCGCCTTGCACATGTCGTAGATCGTCAGCAGCGCCACACTGACGCCGGTCAAGGCCTCCATTTCCACGCCGGTCTTGCCGACGGTCTCGGCGGTCACGGTGCAGGTGACCGACGATTCGGACGCATCATGACTAAATTCCACGCCCACCTTCGTCAGCGCAATCGGGTGGCACAGCGGAATCAGCTCGGCGGTGCGCTTGGTTGCCTGGATCGCGGCAATGCGCGCGATGCCCAGCACATCCCCCTTGGCCGCCTGGCCGTCGAGAATGCGCGCCAGCGTATCGGGTAACATGCCAATGCGGCCCATCGCCACGGCAACACGCCGGGTATCGTTCTTGCCGGCCACGTCGACCATGACCGCACGGCCGCGTTCATCAAAGTGGGTGAATTCACTCATGTTGGGAACCTTGTTGAGAATTTCCGAATCCTAAACCAAATGTTGTTACTCGCCACCACACTTATCCGCTGATGCTGCGCACCCTGCTCGCACTTGCTTTGGCCATCCAGCCGGTGATGGCCGCCGACCTGCCCGATCTGGGCGAGGTGTCGCGGCAATACTTTTCCGACCAGGAAGAACAGGCGATGGGACGGGCCATCATGCGCGACGTCTATGCCGACCCGCGCTATCTGGACGACCCCGAAATCGAAACCTATCTCAACCAGCTCGGCTACAAGCTGGTCTCGGTCAGCACGCGCAACCAGCGCGAATTCAATTTCTTCGTCGTCAACGATCCCAGCATCAACGCCTTCGCCATGCCGGGCGGCAACATCGGCGTGCACACCGGTCTGCTGCTTTCCGCACAAGGCGAATCCGAGCTGGCCAGCGTGGTGGCCCACGAAATCGCCCACGTCACCCAGGACCACATCGCGCGCATGGTCGCCTCGCAAAGCCAGAGCTACTGGCCGACCCTGGCCGCGCTGGCGCTGGCGCTGCTGGCCGCGCGCTCCAACCCCAATGTGGCCAGCGCGGCGATTGCCACCAGCCAGGCGTATTCGATCCAGAATCAGCTCAACTACGGCCGCGACTACGAGCGCGAGGCCGATCGCCTGGGCTACGAGATGCTGACCCGCGGCGGCTACGACCCGCGCGGCATGAGCGGATTTTTCAACCGCCTGCAGCGCGCCAACCGATTCTACGACAGCAGCGCCCCGGCCTATCTGCGCACCCACCCGCTCACCAGCGACCGCATCGCCGACATGCAGGCGCGCAGCGAGGACGCGCCGTATCAGCAGGTGGAGGACAGCCTGGATTTCCAGCTGGTGCGTGCCCGCCTGCGCGCGCAGGAAGACAGCCCGGCCGACGCCGTGCGCGCCGCGCGTAATGTTTTGAAGGAAAAGCGCTACAGCAACGAAACTGCCGCGCGCTATGGCCTCGCTACCGCGCTGATGCGGGCGCGCCAGTTCAAGGAGGCCGAGACCGAGGTGCAAAAACTGCTGTCCGGCAAGCCGGTCCACCCCATGATTCAGCAACTGGCCGCCCGCAGTGCGCTGGACACCGGCAATCACGGGCTCGCCCTTCAGCGCTACCAGGCAGGCAGCGAGGCCCATCCCGGTTACCGCCCCTTGCAATACGGCCATATCGGCGCGCTGCTGTCAGCCGGTCGCAGCAACGATGCGCTGACACAGGTCGACAAGCAACTTGCGCTGTATCCGCTCGACCGCCGCCTGTGGCGACTGGCCGCCCAGACCTATGCCCAGCAGGGACATCGCCTGCTCAGCCATCGCGCCCAGGCAGAAGCCGCCGCATTGAGCGGAAATCTGATTGCCGCCATCGAGCAGATCAGTCTCGGCATCAAGGCGGGCGACGGCAGCTTCCACGAAATATCGGCGGCCGAATCGCGGCGACGCGAATGGCAGGACGTCGAAAAATCGCAGCGCAAGAACTAGCCTGCAGGCGCGCACCCCATACAGGGGAAGGCTGGTATGAATTTACCCTGCGTTTTAGACGTAAAAATCGGCGCATGGCCTTGCGTCGTAAAAACCAATTCCACTATGCTTCGTTACATCCATCATTAATTGGATAGCGTTCGCGCATGGCGTCCCCAAGCGGCAAGCGCTTTCGTCACCACGTAAAAATATTAGGAGGATGACTATGCGAAAGTTGCATCAAGTAGCAGCGGCCTGTGCGATCAGCGCCATCATGCTGTCGGGCAGTGTGCTGGCACAGGCTACGGCAACCCCATCTGGAGCAGCCGCCCCCAAAAAGGAAGAAACCGGCAAGGATATCGCGTTCAACCGCGGCAAAGGCAACTGCCTGGCCTGCCACGCCATGCCCACCCTGTCCGATGCCGAATCACCCGGCCAGTATGGTCCGCCACTGATCGCCATGAGCGCGCGCTTCCCCGACAAGGCCAGGATGCGCGCCCAGATCTGGGATGCGACCACGTTCAACGCCGCCTCCTCGATGATTCCGTTCGGCAAGCACGGCGTGTTGACGGAAGCGGAAATCGATAAAGTGACCGATTTCGTGTACGGTCTTTGAAATTACCCCTTGCATAGTTCAATCAGGAGATAGCCCATGAACGCACTTCGTAGAAACGTACTGAAAGGCGCCGCAGGCGCGGGCGCCGTGGCGATTGCCGTGGTCGCCGGCGTGCTGAAGCCGACCCAGGCGATGGCCGCCTGGAACAAGGCCGCTTTCGATGCCAAAAACGTCGGGGCCGCCCTCAAGGGCATCGGCGTGACCGACCCGGCAGACAGCAAGGACATCACCATCAAGGCGCCGGACATCGCCGAAAACGGCGCCGTGGTGCCGGTGGAAGTGACCAGCGCCATCGCCGGCACCACCAGCATCGCCATCCTGGCCGAGAAGAACGCCTCGCCGCTGGTCAGCAACTTCAACCTGTCGGGCGGCGCCCAGGGCTTCATTTCCACCCGCATCAAGATGGGCCAGACTTCGCTCGTCCGCGCCGTGGTCAAGGCAGGCGGCAAGTCCTACACCGCGGCCAAGGAAGTCAAAGTCACCATCGGCGGCTGCGGCGGCTGATCGCGCCACACCCCCATCATTCATATATTCAGGAAAGGAAAGCCAAATGGCTGAACCCATGCGTATTCGTGCCACCATGGCAGGCGACGTCGCCGACGTCAAAGTGCTGATGAACCACCCGATGGAAACCGGCCTGCGTAAAGACGCCAAGACCGGCCAGCTGATTCCCGCCCACTTCATCACCGAAGTGATCGCAACCATCAACGGCGCCCCGGTGCTGGCTGCCGAAATGAGCGGCGGCGTGTCGAAGAATCCCTACCTGGGTTTCAAGGTCAAGGGCCCCAAAGCCGGCGACAAGGTGGCCGTCAGCTGGGCCGACAACAAAGGCGACAAGAACAGCGTCGAGGCCACCATCGGCTAGAACGGGCGGCAACCGAGCGGGGCCTGACGCCCGCTCCGCTTTATTCATCAGGTTTCTGGAGGACGGCATGAAACAAACAATTATTATGAAACTGCTGGCAGGGATGGCTGGCCTTGGCATTGCCCTGGGCGCAGTCAGCGCGCACGCTTCGCCCGAGAAAGATCGGCAGGAATTGATCAAGTACTACATGGACAAATATCCCGATGTCAAGGTCGAGGATTACGTCTACGGCGCGCTGGCATTCGACGCCGACAGCAAGGCGCAATACGATGCCATCATGGAATTCCCGCCATACGACTCGGAAATCGAAAAGGGCCGCAAGATGTGGGAAACCCCGTTCAAGAACGGCAAGACGTATGCGGGCTGCCTGCCCAACGGCGGCCAGCATATCGCCGGCAACTACCCCCTGTTCGACGAGGCCAAGGGCAAAGTCGTCACGTTGCACGATGCCATCAACGACTGCCGCACGGCGAACGGAGAGGAAGCGTTCAAGGTCAACGACATGAAGACCATGGGTGTGCTGACCGCCTACATGCGCACGCTGTCGGACGGCATGATCATGAACATCAAGGCTGAAACCCCCAAGGCGATGGCCGCGTATGAAGACGGCAAGAAAACCTTCTTCAGCCGCAAAGGCCAACTCAACTTCGCCTGCGCCAGCTGCCACGTGCAGAACGCCGGCCTGCGCCTGCGCTCCGAACTGATCTCGCCTGCCGTCGGCCACACCGTGCACTGGCCGGTGTTCCGTGGTGGCGACAACCTGGTAACGCTGCAACAGCGCTATCAGGGCTGCTACTCGCAGGTCCGTGCGGTTCCCCCGCCACAAGGCGGCACCACGATGAACAACCTGGAGTACTTCCACTCCGCGCTGTCGAACGGCCTGCCGCTGAAAGCCTCGGTGTTCCGCAAGTAAACTCAAGCAGGATAAAAAAAGCCCGGGCAACCGGGCTTTTTTTATCTCGCTCGCGCGCAAAAAAACCAGGGGCATGAGCCGGAGCTACCATTTACGGACTATCTTCCAGTATCGACAATACTGAAAAACATTACGCATCATTTATTTCCAAGGAGAGCCCCATGCACATGAACCGTCGCGAGTTTCTGCAATTGCTGGCGGTCGCCGCCGCGTCCGGGATGGCGCTTGACAGCAAGTCCGCCCTGGCCGGCAAGGCACCCGCCAGCTTCTACGATGTGCCGCGCCATGGCAACGTCTCGTTCCTGCACTTCACCGACTGTCATGCGCAGCTGCTGCCGGTGTGGTTCCGCGAACCCAATGTCAACCTCGGCATCGGCAGCGCCTTCGGCAAGGCGCCGCACCTGGTCGGCCAGCACCTGCTGAAACAATACGGCATCAAGCCCGGCAGCGCCGAAGCCCACGCCTTTACCTACCTCGACTTCACCGAGGCCGCCAGGGTCTACGGCAAGGTCGGCGGTTTCGCCCACCTGAAAACCCTGGTCGACAAGATGCGTGCACAGCGCCCGGGCGCGCTGCTGCTGGATGGCGGCGACACCTGGCAGGGTTCGGCTACCTCACTGTGGACCAATGCGCAGGACATGGTCGATGCCTGCATCCTGCTCGGCGTGGACACCATGACGTCGCACTGGGAAGCGATGTTCGGCGCCGACCGCTTCATGGAAATCGTCAACAACGATTTCAAGAAAGCGAATATTGATTTCATCGCACAGAACGTCGTCACCAACGACTTCGGCGATCAGGTATTCAAGCCCTACGTCATGAAGGAAATGAACGGTGTGAAGCTCGCCATCGTCGGCCAGGCCTTCCCCTACACCCCGATCGCTAATCCGCGCCACCATGTGCCGGACTGGAGCTTCGGCATCCGCGACGACGGCATGCAGAAATGGGTGGATGAAGCGCGCGCCAAAGGCGCCAAAGTCGTGATCGTGCTCTCGCATAACGGTATGGACGTGGATCTCAAGATGGCCAGCCGCGTCACCGGCATCGACGCCATCTTCGGCGGCCACACGCACGACGGCGTGCCGCAGCCGGTGAAGGTCAAGAACGCCAAGGGCATCACGCTGGTGACCAATGCGGGTTCCAATGGCAAGTTCCTCGGCGTAATGGATTTCGATGTCCGCGGCGGCAAGGTGCAAAGCTACAAATACCGTCTGCTTCCGGTGTTCTCCAACCTGCTGGCGGCCGACCCGGCCATGGAAGCGCATATCAAGAAAGTGCGCGCGCCCTACGAGGCCAAGCTTGGCGAGAAACTCGCCGTCACCGACGACTTCCTGTACCGGCGCGGCAACTTCAACGGCACCTGGGACCAGTTGCTGGTCGATGCACTGATGGAGGTCAAGGGCGCGGACGCCGCTTTCTCGCCCGGCTTCCGCTGGGGCACCACGCTGTTGCCGGGCGAAGCCATCACCATGGAACGCCTGATGGACCAGACCGCGATCACCTACCCGCAGACCACGCTGAACGAGATGACCGGCGAAGCCATCAAGACCATCATGGAAGACGTCGCCGACAACCTGTTCAACACCGACCCGTACTACCAGCAGGGCGGCGACATGGTACGTGTCGGCGGCATCGAGTACACCATCAACCCGACCATGAAAATCGGCCAGCGCATCAGCAACATGACCATCAAGGGCAAGCCGGTCGATGCCGGCAAGACCTACAGGGTCGCTGGCTGGGCACCGGTGGCTGAAGGCGCGCAAGGCGAGCCGGTGTGGGACGTCGTCGCCAGCTACCTGCGTGACAAGAAGGTGATCAAGGGCTTGAAGCTGAACGAGCCCAAAATTACCGGGGTCGGCAAATCCAACCCGGGCATTGCGGACTATCAGGGTGGTGTGTCCTGATTCCGGCACTGGAGGAAGGTAAAAAGGGGCGCACGCCCCTTTTTTATATTCCAATAAAATGTCGGGCAGCGGCACTTGGCGCCGTGCCCGGCTGCGGAGTTATCGCCGCCGTCCCCAGCGGCAATGCCCCGAGCGGCGCCAAGCAACCGCCCGCCAAACCTCATCACGCCTATCGCACTGTCTCGTTAATGCAACAGGCAAATTTTCATCTTTACAAAACATGCATCACCAATATATATTTGGATCTCGATAGCTGAGATTGGTGCAGGCAGGTGGAAGTGCGCACTGACAAGTGATTCGTACCCAACCCAAGCATACGAAAGGGACCCAACCAAATGAGCTCGGCATTTACCAAATCAGCCGCCCGAAATATCTTCTACGGTGGCGCGGTGTTCTTCTTCCTCCTGTTGATCGCCCTTACGTTCGACACCATGGGCCAGCTTCCCAAACGCGATAACCGCGAGAACCTGTCCGAATCGGTCCTTCGCGGCAAGCACATTTGGGAAACGCGAAACTGCATCGGTTGCCACACGCTGATGGGCGAGGGCGCGTATTTTGCGCCGGAACTCGTCAACGTGTACACGCGACGCGGCCCGGATTTCATCAAGGCATGGATCCAGGGCCAGCCGACCGGCGCCCCCGGACGGCGGCAGATGCCCAATTTCAATCTGACCGAGGAGCAACTTGACGACATGGTTAACTTCTTCAAGTACACCTCCGAGATCAACACGTCCAACTGGCCGCCGAACATCGAAGGGTGAGGAAGGGTGAGCATGACTTACACAAAATGCGTCAATAGGAGAACGTCATGAAATATCAATCACAGCTGGTCGCGAAGCCCTACTTCATCGCGGCGATCGGCCTTTTTCTCGGTCAGATCCTGTTCGGTCTGATCATGGGGCTGCAGTACGTCGTCGGGGATTTTCTGTTCCCTGAAATCCCGTTCAACGTCGCACGCATGGTGCACACCAACCTGCTGATCGTATGGCTGCTGTTCGGCTTCATGGGCGCCGCCTACTACCTGATCCCGGAAGAAGCGGAACGCGAGTTGCACAGCCCTAAACTGGCATTGGCGATGTTCTGGATCTTCCTCGCCGCCGGTGTGGCGACCATCCTGGGCTATCTCCTCGTGCCGTATGCAACGCTGGCCGAATGGACGGGCAACGATTTGCTGGCGACCATGGGCCGTGAGTTCCTCGAACAACCGCTGCCGACCAAAGTCGGGATCGTGGTGGTGGCGCTGGCGATGCTGTTTAACCTGTCGATGACCGTTCTGCGCGGACGCAAGACGGCGATCAACCTGGTGATGCTGGTCGGTCTGTGGGGGCTTGCGATCTTCTTCCTGTTCTCCTTCTACAACCCCGGCAACCTCGTCAAGGACAAGTATTTCTGGTGGTGGGTGGTGCACCTTTGGGTGGAAGGCGTGTGGGAACTGATCATGGGCGCAATGCTGGCCTTCGTGCTGATCAAGGTGACCGGCGTGGACCGCGAAGTGATCGAGAAATGGCTGTACGTGATCATCGCAATGGCCCTTATCACCGGCCTCATCGGCACCGGCCACCATTATTACTGGATCGGCGCACCGGAATACTGGCAATGGTGGGGCAGCGTGTTCTCCGCACTGGAACCGATTCCCTTCTTCATGATGACGGTATTCGCATTCAACATGGTCAACCGCAGGCGGCGCGAGCATCCGAACAAGGCGGCCGTACTGTGGGCGCTCGGCACCGGCGTGATGGCTTTCCTGGGCGCCGGCGTATGGGGCTTCCTGCACACGCTGGCACCGGTGAACTACTACACCCACGGTAGCCAGATCACGGCGGCGCATGGTCACCTTGCGTTCTATGGCGCCTACGTGATGGTGGTGATCACCATGATCAGCTACACCATGCCGCTGATGCGCGGGCGGGCCGCCAACAGCCCGTTGGCGCAAGTGGTCGAGATGTGGTCGTTCTGGCTGATGACGGTCTCGATGGTGTTCATCACGCTGTTCCTGACCGCCGCCGGCATCCTGCAAATCTGGCTGCAGCGCATCTCCGACCAGCCCATTTCGTTCATGGCTGCGCAGGACCAGGTTGCGCTGTTCTACTGGATGCGTGAATACACCGGCTTGATCTTCCTGGCCGGCCTGCTGCTGTACATCAGTAGTTTCTTCATCAAGGGCAAGGCCGCGACTGCGGACTGAGCCTGACCTTCTGCCCGGCTTGCCGGGCAGACATGGGAGCCGTCTTGAACGTCTCAATGTCTCTTCCAGCACCACATGGCAACCGCCGCGATCTTCCGGGCGATCTTGCGATGTGGTGCTTTATCCTTGCCGAATTGCTGGTATTCGGCGTTTTTTTTCTGGCGTACGCGTTTGCACGTACGCACGATGTCGAATTATTCAATGTGTCGCAACTGGAGCTGGACCGGACCAGTGGCTTCATCAACACCATGCTGCTGATCTCCGGCAGCTATTTCGTGGTGCTTGCCGTCCATCAAATCCGGCATGGCCATTCCCGCGCCTGCACACGCTGGCTGATCGCCGCCATGGCATGCGGCGCAGCGTTTCTCGTGCTCAAACTGGTCGAATTCAGTGGCAAGATCGAAGCTGGCATCAGCATGTCGACCAACACCTTCTATATGTTTTACCTGGGCCTCGGGTTTTTTCACTTCATGCATGTCGTGCTCGGCATGGTCATCCTCGGCGCCGTTACGCTCAAGGCATGGCGCGGCGGCTACCACGCCACCGACTATGCGGGCGTCGAAACCGGCGCGGCCTACTGGCACATGATCGACCTGGTGTGGATTGTGCTGTTCCCCTTGATTTACCTATTGAACTGACGTCATGAAAGCAGCCACTTTCAATTGGTTGATCCTCATGGCGCTCACCGCGCTGAGCTTCGGCGTGGCCGAAGCCGGCGTGGCCGGCGGCGCGGCCCTGGTTCCGGTGCTGCTGGCGACGCTATTCAAGGGCCGCATCGTGATCGACCGCTTCATGGCGCTGCAGGGCGTGGGCGGGGCCTGGCGCTGGGTCGTTCTTGGCTGGCTGCTGCTGGTGCTGGGCCTGATCGGCTATGCTTTCCAATACGCGTAAACCTAACCGAAGAAATCCCATGAACGACCTCACCACACCCGGCCTGGCGGCCACCCTGAATGTCCCCTTCTACCAGCCCGTCGGCAACGAGTGCGCGCTGTTCGAATACGCCTTCCGCAACCGCCTTCCGCTCTTGATCAAGGGCCCGACCGGCTGCGGCAAGACACGTTTCGTCGCGCACATGGCGGCGCGCCTGACGCGTCCGCTAATCACGGTGTCGTGCCACGACGACCTGACCGCAGCCGACCTGGTGGGGCGCCACCTGATCGGCGACGGCCAGACGGTATGGTCGGACGGCCCGCTCACGCGCGCGGTGCGCCAGGGCGGCATCTGCTACCTGGACGAAGTGGTGGAAGCGCGCAAGGACACCACGGTCGTGCTGCACCCGCTGACCGACGACCGGCGCATTTTGCCGATCGAGCGCACCGGCGAGGAATTGCACGCACCGGACGAGTTCATGCTGGTGGTGTCCTACAACCCCGGCTACCAGAACCTGCTGAAAAGCCTGAAGCCGTCCACGCGCCAGCGCTTCGTCGCGATCAATTTCGGCTTTCCGCCGGCCGCGCTGGAACAAAAGATCGTGATTGCCGAAACCGGCGCCGCGCCATTGCTGGCCACGCAACTCGTCACGCTGGCCGGCCACTTCCGGCAGCTCAAGGATCACGACCTGGAGGAAGCCGCCTCAACCCGGCTGCTGGTGTATGCGGCAAGCCTGATCGGCGCAGGCTGCGACCCGGTCGCCGCCTGCGAAGCGGCGCTGGTGGAACCGCTGACCGATGACGCTGACACGGCGCAAGCCTTGCTGGAAGTCATCAAGGCAACCTTCGGTCAATAAGTCGGTCATTATGGTAATGAACGCTATCCCCGACCCGCGCACGCACGCGGTGCAAGCCGAAGTGCTCTACCTGCTCAACCTGCTGCTGGTGCCCGGGCTGGCATTCCTGCTCCTGCTCGGGCTCGCCTACCGGCATCGCGCGAGTGTTAACCCGCTCACGCGCTGCCATCTGCGCCAGACTGTGGTGGTCAGCATATGGGCCGGCCTGCTGCTGACCGTGGTGCCGGCCATCATCGTGCTGGCCGGCGGCCTCGACCACCCGATGACTTGGGTGCTGCTGGTGCTGTATGTGCTGTGCTGCCATGCTTCGCTGGTGCTGCTGGGCGTACTCGGCCTGTCGCGTGCGATCGCCGGGAAGATCTTTGTCTATCCTCTGCTGGGGCGCCGCACGTGGTAGGCCCCCAGGCCCAGGCAGCTTCCGCAATCCATGCCAGCATTGCGCACAAAACGCGCGGCTGGTTGGGTGTGCCGGTACAGCGCTGGCGCCAGTTGACCCAGGCCGGGTTTTTCGTGCTGTTCGTGTGTGCGCCGATCTTCGACATCTTCCGGCTCGACCTCAATCTCAAACATTTAATCCTGTTCGGCTTCGACTGGACGCTGGGAATGGATGACTTTCTCGCTGGTCGCGCTTCGGTCGGCGAGGCTTCGTTGAATATCGTACTGCGTGGTTTTTTGCCGTTGCTGGCGGTTGGCGGCACGCTGATCTACGTCAGCTGGAAATGGGGCCGCCTCTATTGCGGCTGGCTCTGCCCGCATTTCTCGATCGTCGAAACCATCAACCAGACGCTGCGGCGCGCGATCGGCAAGCAAAGCCTGTGGGACAAGAAGTTGCAGCCGGCACGCAACCCCGATGGCAGCGAAACCCGCCATGACGCGCTCTGGTGGTTCGCCGTGATTCCGCTGGTCATTGCCTGCGCGATGCTGTGGGCCGTGGTGCTGCTGACGTACCTGCTGCCGCCGGCCGAGGTGTACGGCAACCTCTGGCATGGCACGCTGACGCGCAATCAGGCGATTTTCCTGGGCGCGGGCAGCATCGCTTTCTTCGTCGAATTCATGTTTGCGCGCCACCTGTTCTGCCGCTATGCCTGCGCGGTCGGGCTGTTCCAGAGCCTGGCGTGGATGGGTAACGACAAGGCGATGGTGATCGGCTTCAAGCGCGAGCGCGCCAAGGATTGCTCGAGTTGTTATTCGGCCTGCGACCATGTGTGTCCGATGCGCCTGAATCCGCGCAACGTCAAGCGCATGATGTTCGCCTGCGTGCAGTGCGGCCAGTGCGTCGATGCCTGCGACCATACGCTGGAAAACAATCCGAACGGCTCGCTGCTGAACTGGGTGCACGACCTGCGCGCCGAATCCGAGGCCGCGTTCAACGTCCGCGCCGCCCGCGACGCGCCGATCAAGCACGTCGTCAACGTCGCCGCGAAGGTGCAGAGATAGCATGGAAGAGTTCGTCGGCAACCTGTGGGACAAGCTGATCACGCGCACCGCGTATCGCGGCTTTCCGAAAGCGCGCATCGAGCTGAAGGAAATCGAACGCATTGCGCCGATCTTCTTTCGCGCCTTGGGCGGCGACGCCGGTCTGACGGTGCGCACCGGCACCGCAACCGCGCACGGCGCGCGCCGCAAATGGCTTGAGCGCGTGGCCGGCGTCGGCGAAAAACAGGAGCTGGCCTGGACCGACGACAGCGCGCTCTACCTGCCAACGTCGATCGACGTTTTTCCGGAACGCGCCCGGAACCGCGAGCTGTACCTGTGGCTGCTGGCGCTAGCCGCGCACGACGTGGCGCCCAATGCAGCGTGGATCGTGCGCAACCAGCTGGCCACCCGCGCGACCCTGGACGCGCTGCCGGGCCTGGCCCGGCGTTATCGCGAACTGGTGGCTGCCGCACTCGCCCTGCGCCCCGACCCGGCCAAGTTGAACGGGCCGGAGCGGGCTGCGGAAGAGGCGATTCGCGCTGCGCTGAACGAACCCGGCTCGGTCGAAACCTTCGAGCCGGGCAAGCTGCCGCCGGCGCCCATATCCTTATGGCTGCACCCGCAGCCGCCCGTCGGCCCCGGCAAGCAGCGTCAGGCCGGCGACAAGGCGCCGCCACCGCCCGATTCCAAGTCGACAGACAGCCGTGACAAGCGCAAGCGACGCGCGGAGCGTGTCGACATGCCGCAAGCGACCAACCCCTTCATGCTGCTGTTTCGCGCCGAAAGCTTGTTTTCCTGGGCCGAATTCATCAAGGTCGACCGTCCGCTCGAAGAAGATGAAAACGAGCACGCGGAAAAGGCCGCCAACGACCTCGACATCCTCAGCATCGCCGACGACGACCAGACCGCAGCCAGCCGGGTGCGCTTCGACCTCGACCTGCCGGCCGAGGCCGACGACGACCTGATGCTGACCGACGGCATCCTGCTGCCGGAATGGGACTATCGCAAGCAGCAGCTTCAGCCCGCGCATTGCCGCCTGCAGATGCTGCTCGCGCGCGACGCCGAGCCGTGCGCATTGCCGCTTGACCTGCGCGCGCCGGCCAAGCGCCTGCGCCAGCAATTCCAGGCGCTCACCACCCAGCGTACGCGCCTGCGTGCCCAGTTGTCCGGCAGTGACCTCGACATCGACGCCTGTGTACGCTTTGCCACCGACAAGGCAGGCGGGGCTCGCACGTCCGAGCCGGGGCTGTATGTCGACAGCCGCCAGCAGCAGCGCGACCTGTCCTGCCTGCTGCTGGCCGACCTGTCGCTTTCGACCGATGCCTGGGTCAACAACACGGCGCGCGTGATCGAGGTGATCCGCGACAGCCTGATGCTGTTCGGCGAAGCGCTGGCGGCGACCGGCGATCGCTTTGCGCTGTACGGATTTTCGTCGGTGCGCCGCGACAACGTGCGCTTTCACCTGCTCAAGGGATTCGACGAACGCTACAACGACCAGATTCGCGGCCGCCTCGCCGCCATCAAGCCCGGCTACTACACGCGCATGGGCGCTGCGATCCGCCATGCGACGGCAATCCTGTCGACGCGGAAAACGGCGCGCCGCCTGCTGCTGATCCTGACCGACGGCAAGCCGAACGACCTTGACAAGTATGAAGGCCGCTACGGAATCGAAGACACCCGCATGGCAATCATCGAAGCGCGCCGTCTGGGGCTCACGCCCTTTTGCGTGACTATCGACGAGACAGCCGGAGATTACCTGCCGCACCTGTTCGGCGCGGCAGGCTATGTGGTGGTGCGCGATGCGGCGATGCTGCCCAGCGTGCTGCCGAGCCTGTACGCAAGACTTACCGAAAACATCTGATTTTTCTTAACCAAGGAATAAACATGAAAACCGAGATTCTCGATATCGCCATCCCGATCAACGCCGAAACAGCCGAACGCGCCGGCGCAAGCCTGAAAGCGATCCCCGGCGTGCACGAGGTGTCGTTTCTCGACACGCCGGCGCGCCTGTACGCCCGCATCGACGACGATGCGCCGACCCGGGCGGAACTGGTAGCGGCGCTCAACAAGGCCGGCGTGCTGGTCGAAGATGCGCGGAAACCCCATGCGGGCGGCAGTTGCTGCGGCAGCTGCGGCGGCTAGCCCCTACCCGCTCGCGGCAGCCCTACCGGAACATTGGGGGGCTACTGCCTGGATGGCGGCGCCCACAGGGCGTCCCATCCTGCACGCCCCAACGCCTCGAGTGTCTCGATATTGCGCACATAAATCGTTTCCGCTTCGGGAAAGACCGCCACTGCGCGTTCGATGCTCGCCTCGCGCAGCAGGTGCAGGGCGGGAAACGGCGCACGGTTGGTGAAGTTGCCCATGTCGTCGGGGGCCGTTCCCTCGAACTGGAAGTGCGGGTGAAAACTGGCGAGCTGAATCACGCCTTCCAGTTCGTTCTCGCCTACCGCCGCCTCGGCCAGCTGCAGGAAATCGTTGAAACCGGAAAAATCCGGCAGTAGGGTCGGATGAATCAGCAGCGTCGTGTCGACCGCCTCGGGGTCGGCGCCAGCCAGAAAATCCAGCTCGCGGTCGAGATCTTCCAGCAGACCGTCCAGATGCGGCGCATGGCTCACCACGAAGCGCACCTGGTTCTTCACGTAGACCGCCTTGGCGAACGGGCACAGGTTGAGCCCGATCACCGCCTTTTCGATCCATTGTCGCATTGCAGCGATCACGTCCTCGTCGCTCATTTTCCCTGTCCTTGCTGCCTGTAAGGCCGGAACTTTAACGGATACAATGCTTTATTGTCCGACGTTCACGCCCGAATCCATCCCGACACCATGAAAAGCAGCGCCATCCGCCAGAGCTTCCTCGACTTTTTCGCTTCCAAAGGCCACGCCATCGTCCCCTCCAGTCCGCTGGTGCCGGGAAACGACCCCACCCTGCTGTTCACCAACGCCGGCATGGTGCAGTTCAAGGACGTGTTCACCGGCCAGGACACGCGCGCCTATACCCGCGCGGTGTCGTCGCAACGCTGCGTGCGAGCCGGCGGCAAGCACAACGACCTGGAAAACGTCGGCTACACAGCGCGCCACCACACCTTCTTCGAGATGCTGGGCAACTTCAGCTTCGGTGATTATTTCAAACAGGACGCCATCAAGTACGCCTGGGAATACCTGACGCAGGTATTGAAACTGCCGACCGAAAAACTCTGGGTCACGGTTTACGCGGAAGACGACGAAGCCTTCGATATCTGGCACCACGACATCGGCGTGCCGAAAGAGCGCATTGTTCGAATTGGGGACAACAAGGGCGCTCGCTACGCGTCCGACAACTTCTGGGCGATGGGCGACACCGGCCCCTGCGGACCCTGCACCGAAATCTTTTACGACCACGGCGAGGGCATTTACGGCGGCCCGCCCGGCTCGCCAGAAGAAGACGGCGACCGCTACATCGAAATCTGGAACAACGTGTTCATGCAGTTCAACCGCGACGAGGCCGGCACCATGCATCCGCTGCCCAAGCCATCGGTCGACACCGGCATGGGGCTGGAGCGCATCTCCGCGGTGATGCAGCACGTGCATTCCAACTATGACATCGACCTGTTCCAGGCGCTGATTGCCGCCGCCGCGCGCGAAACGCAGACCGCCGATCTGGCGAACAACTCGCTCAAGGTCATCGCCGACCACATCCGCGCCTGCTCCTTCCTCATCGTCGACGGCGTCATCCCCGGCAACGAGGGCCGCGGCTACGTGCTGCGCCGCATCATCCGCCGCGCCATTCGCCATGGTTATAAATTGGGCGCGCGCACGGCCTTCTTCCACCGTATGGTGCCCGACCTCGCGGCGGTGATGGGCGACGCCTACCCCGAACTGATCGCCGCGCAAGCCCGTGCGATGGACATTTTGCGGCAGGAAGAGGAGCGTTTCTTCGAGACCATCGAGCACGGCATGGGCATCCTCGAAACGACGCTGAAGACGATTCCCGCCGGCGGCACCTTCGACGGCGAGCTGGCGTTCAAGCTGCACGACACCTACGGCTTCCCGCTCGACCTCACCGCCGACATCTGCCGCGAGGCGAATGTCAGCGTGGACACCGCAGCCTTCGACGCCGCCATGCAGCAGCAGAAGAACCAGGCGCGCGCCGCCGGCAAGTTCAAGCTCGGCGCCGGGCTGGAGTATGCCGGCGCGGCGACCACCTTCCACGGCTACGACACGCTGGCGCACGACGGCAGCATCCTTGCGCTGTATCGCGACGGCAGCGCGGTCGACGCGCTGCGCGAAGGCGAAGTCGGCGTGGTGGTGCTCGACCACACGCCGTTCTACGCCGAATCCGGCGGCCAGGCCGGCGACCGCGGCGTGCTGCAGGGTTCCAACGGCGCATTCGAAGTCGAGGACACGCAGAAAATCCAGGCGTTGGTATTCGGCCATCACGGTATCGTCAAAACCGGCGTGCTGAAAGTCGGCGAGCCGGTGCTGGCGAAAGTCGACGCGGACAACCGCGCGCGCACCATGCGCAACCACTCGGCCACCCACCTGATGCACAAGGCGCTGTGCGAAGTGTTGGGCGATCACGTGCAGCAGAAAGGCTCGCTGGTGGATGCCGACAAGACCCGCTTCGACTTCGTGCAGCCGACCCCGATGACCGCCGCGCAGATTCGCGAGGTGGAAGCGCGCGTCAACGCCGAGATCCTCGCCAACACATCAACCCAGGCGCGGGTGATGCCGATCGAAGCGGCGCAAAAGACCGGCGCGATGATGCTGTTCGGCGAGAAATACGGCGACGAGGTGCGGGTGCTCGACATCGGCAGCTCGCGCGAACTGTGTGGCGGCACCCACGTCGCCCGCACCGGCGACATCGGCGCCTTCAAGATCCTGCTGGAAACCGGCGTCGCGGCCGGCATTCGTCGGATCGAAGCGACCACCGGCAGCGGCGTGCTCGCCTACCTCGGCGAAACCGAGAAAAATCTCGGCGCGATCGCGCAACTGATCAAGGCCACCCCGGCTGAAGCCGCCGAGCGCGTGGCGCAGCTTGTGGAACACAGCCGCGCGCTGGAAAAGGAGCTCGACCGCCTGAAATCCAGGCTGGCATCGAGCGCTGGCGACGAACTGGTGCAGCAGGCCGTCGACGTCGGAGGCGTGCAGGTGCTGGCGGCGCAGCTCGACGGCGTCGACGCCAAGGTCCTGCGCGAGACCGCCGACAAGCTGCGCGACAAGCTGAAGTCCTGCGCGCTGGTATTGGGCACGGTGGCCGATGGCAAGGTCAGCCTGATCGCCGCGGTAACGCCTGACGTCATCAAAAAGATCAAGGCCGGAGAACTGGTAAATTTCGTCGCCACCCAGGTCGGCGGCAAAGGCGGCGGCAAGCCCGACCTGGCAATGGCGGGCGGCAGCGAGCCGGGGCAGCTGCCGGCGGCACTCGCCTCGGTGCAGGCCTGGGTACAGGGCAAGCTGGCCTGATGGACGGGTACAGAATTTGCTGAACCAGACCGTAAAGTACCTATATATCTCCACTAGCCACACACCATGAATACACTGGCCGACAAATTCGTCTCGCAACTCACTCGCTTTACGCCTTTTGGCAAACGGGTTGATGATCCGTTGCGCAACATCAAGGCCACTACACGCTGGGTTGACGACCTGCCCATTGGCGACGCCTTCAAGTCTCAGCAAGTCATATTCAACGCGCTCAAGCGCTTCAACGAGAACTCGACGCAATACACGAAAGATCGTCTGGCCGTCTTCATGCTGCTGGACGAAAAATCGCGCGACCTGCAGGACACGCTGGTGCGCCAGTATCTTCGCAATCCACGCATGTCGCGGGCGCAGGAAAGTCAGCTCTGGCATGCCGTGAACGGCCAGTATTGGGAAGTTGCGCGCGGCTACCATACCTTTGTGCTGCATATTTCCCGGGAAGCGAGCAAAAACCAGCACGATGGCTTGGTTCCGCTGATCACCCTGCGCGCCATTCGCGCCTTTGGCCAATTGCTGAAATGGCGGGCGATACGCTATCTGCCGGCGGGCGAGAAACTCTGGCTACGGCTGCACAATCTTTATCGCATCGCCGAAACCGGCGGCTTCCATCGGCAGCCGCAGCGGGCTTACACCGAAGACGCGTCCGATTGCAGCTGCGAAACGGCGCACCTGCATATCCTGATGCTGAACCTGGCCAATTCCGGCACGCTCTACCCCAAGCAGCTCGACCTGCTCGACCGCTGGCTGCCCAGCTGGCACGGGATGCTCCAGCTGGATAGCGATTTCGACCCCAAGATCCACACTTTTGCCGTCGATCTGTCGGCCGACCACGGCCCACGCCGGGTGCGCAAACCCAAACCGGACAAACCCTTGCGTTTCTGGTCCACGTCCGCCTTGCAGCAAAAACTGCAGGAAATACAAACCGCCCTGCAGCAAGGCACCCCCCCCGCACAACAGGGGCTGACGGAGAATGCCCGCACGACCGAAAGTCTCGAATTGCTTGAGCACCTGCAGCGCCAGTGGTCTTCGCTGACCACCCGAGAGCAACGGCGCGCGCCGCGCGAATCGATCAAGCGGCTGGTCGATGTGACGCACGGCCTCAACGCCATCGTCAACCAGATCAAGCTCGCCGAAACGCCCGCCAGCGTATCGCCCTACGGCACCGGGCTCAATTACAACGAGGTCGACGATGTGCATGTGTACGGCTTCATCACCGACCGCACCCGGGAGCGCGTCTCGCACATACATGTTCCGGCCATCGCAGTTTCGCCCGACGTCGAGCGCTGGGTGATGCACGACGCAAGCGAATGCGGCTACGGCGCCATCGTCGAATCGCGCGACAAGGACTGGCTGCGCGTCGGCGCCCTGATCGGCATCAGGCCGCATGAAGCCAGCGTATGGCAAATCGGCGTCGTGCGCCGCCTGTCACGCGTCAACGACGACACCAGCTCGGTCGGCATCGAAACGCTGGCCGAAACACCCACGCTGGTCATGCTGCAAGCCACCACGACGTCGGCCTATACCGTAAACGGACACGACAACAGCAACGCCAGCCTGCCGCACGCCAGCCTGTGGCTGGCCGGCAACGCCGGTACCGACAGCGTGATAATCGATCCGGTCTATTTCATGCCCAGCCAGGTCTTTCAGGTTCACGGCATGCCTGAACGCAAGTTCATCACCCTGGGCAACCCGATTGAGCACTCGGAAGGCTGGATGCGCGCCATCACCGAGCCCGTGAACAGCTGACCCCCAGCCACAAACGAAACCCGGTTTGGCGGCATTCCCCTCGTCCGACCGACCCATACCTGTTTAACTTTCACCAGGTCTCTGGCACAATCGTCGAAAATCCGACACGCGCATAACAATCCCTCCGCATGCATGGAGCAGACGCGGGTTCGGCGCCATTCGACCTGGAGGGTATGTGGTCCAAACCAATAAACCTAGCTTGCTGATCGTCGACGACGATCCGCTGATTTCCGATACGCTCACCTATGTGCTGAGCAAAGACTTTGACATTTCGGCCGCCGAGTCGCGCGCCCAGGTGAAAAGCCTGCTGATGCAGCTGGACGAACCGCCGCAACTGGCCTTGGTGGATCTGGGCCTACCGCCGCAGCCGCACAAGCCCGACGAAGGTTTTGCCCTGATCGCCGATCTGCTGGGCATCTCGCCCAGCATCAAGATCCTGGTGCTTTCCGGCCAGAGCGACGAAGCCAACGCGCGGCACGCGCGTGCGCTTGGCGCCATCGATTTCGTCGCCAAGCCCTGCGAACCCGAACGCCTGAAGTCCCTGCTGTTCAACGCCCTGCTGGTACAGAATGCCGAGCGCACTGCCGACAAGGCCCCGGCCCCGACCAAGGACTCCGGCATCGTCGGCGATAGCCCGGCGATGGACAAGCTGCGCCAGCAGATCAAGCAATACGCTGCTGCCCCCTTCCCGGTGCTGATCGAGGGCGAATCCGGCAGCGGCAAGGAGCGCGTCGCCTCCAGCCTGCACCAGCTGTCGCCGCGCGTGGCCAAACCCTATCTGGCGCTCAACTGCGCGGCGATTTCGCCGACGCTGGTCGAGCCCACCCTGTTCGGCTACGCCAAGGGCGCATTCACCGGCGCCACCAGCGCGCGTGCCGGCTACTTCGAGGAAGCCGAAAACGGCACGCTGTTCCTCGACGAAATCGGCGAACTGCCGCTGGAACTGCAGGCCAAGCTGCTGCGCGTGCTGGAAAATGGCGAGTACCAGCGCGTCGGCGAAACCCAGCCGCGCTTTTCCAACGCCCGTGTGGTGACCGCCACCAACCGCGACCTGCGCGCCGAGATCAAGGCCGGCCGCTTCCGCACCGACCTCTACCACCGGCTGTCGGTGTTCTCCATCGCGGTGCCGCCGCTGCGCGAAATGGGCGAGGACAAGCTCACCCTGCTCAACCACTTCCGCGATTTCTACGCCCGCGAAGCCAGGAGCCAGCCGTTCTCGCTCGATGCCCGCGCGCAGCAGATGTGGGCGGACTACCACTTTCCCGGCAACGTGCGCGAACTGCGCAACATCGCCATCCGCCTGACCACCAAATACCCCGGGATGGCGGTCAACGCCCAGCAGCTGGAAGACGAACTCGACACCGACCAAGCCTATCCGCAGGAAATCCCGCTCGCGAGCGACGGCAAGGCGCTGATCGAACTGGCACGCAAGCAGCTGCAGACACTGGCCAATTTCAACCTCGACGTCACCCTGCGCCAGTGGGAAAAGTCCTACGTCGAGGCGGCGCTCAACATGACCCACGGCAACCTGTCGCAGGCAGCCAAGTTGCTGGGCATCAATCGCACCACGCTATACAGCCGCATGCAGACGTACGGCAGCGAATAAGCCTCTGTGTACCTTGACTATTTCGGCCTGAAGGAAGCGCCCTTCCGCATCACGCCGAATACCGAGTACTGGTATGCCGGCGGCCAGCGCGGCGAGATGCTCGCCGCGCTGCTCTACGCCATCGGCCAGGGCGAGGGCATCATCAAGGTGGTGGGCGAAGTCGGCAGCGGCAAAACCATGCTGTGTCGCAAGCTGGCCGCCCAACTGCCCGACAGCGTCGACAGCGTCTATCTCGGCAATCCCACCCTGTCGCCCGACGACATGCTGGCGGCGATCCTGGCCGACCTCGGCATCGAGGCGCCCGAGGCCGGGCGGCAGGCCCGGCTGGCGCAGCTCAATGCCACCTTGCTGGCGCGCCACGAGGCGGGACGGCGTGTGGTGGTGTTCGTCGAGGAGGCGCAGGGCATCGCGCTCGACAATCTGGAATTCCTGCGACTGCTGACCAACCTGGAAACCGCCACCGACAAGCTGCTGCAGATCGTGCTGTTCGGCCAGCCCGAATTCGATGCGCTGCTGGCCGATCCGCGCATCCGCCAGCTGAAGGACCGCATTACCCTAAGCCTGAATCTGTCGCCACTGACCGAATCCGAAGTGGCCGCTTACCTGCGCGCACGGCTAGCAGTGGCTGGCTATCGCGGCCCCGACTTGTTTGCGCCGGCACTAATCGCGCGCATGACCCGGCTTTCCCGCGGCCTGTCGCGCCGCATTAATGTGCTGGCCGACAAAACCCTGCTGGCGGCCTATGCCGGGCAAACCCATACGCTTACCCCGGCCCACCTTGGGGCGGCGGCGGGCGACGCAGAAATACAGCCGCTCCAACAGCAGCCCGCCTCGCGCCACAGGCTTCGCTGGGCGTGGTTGAGCGCCGGACTGGCGGCCGCGCTGGGCCTGCTGGCCTTTGTCACCTGGCAGGCGCCGTCGCCATCCGCCTCGCTGCCCGCGGCCCCCCCACCCCAGACCGCTCGACCATCCGCCGCACCCACTCCCCCCGATGTCGTCGACCTGGCCCGACAGACCCAGCGCTGGCTCCTCACCGCCGCGCCCGACACCCATGTCATCCAGCTCGCCTCGGCTAAAGAAGCGGCGCAGGCAGCCGTATTATTGGGGAGCTTGAGTGCCGCCACGCCGCAGCCGGTTCGGGTACTGCACGGCCTGAGCCGAGGAGCGCCTGCCTGGATGATTCTGGCAGGCGAATTTTCCGACCGCGAGACGGCGATGGCGGTCCTGCGTACGTTAGCCACCCCGCCCGGGAGCACACCGTTTCTACGAACGGTCGGCAAAATGCGCACCGTAGTCTTACCAACAGGATGATGAATGCTGTGTTGAAACACTCTGTATCGACGGGCCTGACGTTGGTTGGTCTCGTGCTGTTGGGAGGATGCGTGCCGCCGCAGGCGTTCGACACCTCGCCTGGCCACATCGGCCAGCCCACCCAGCCCATGATGCCGGTCGCCCCGCCGCCCGCGCCAGTGAAGGCCGTGCCTGCGCTGGCTCCGCCCAGGCCGAGCGCGCCGGTGCCGACCTATACCGTGGTGGTCAACGACGTGCCGGTGAAAGACCTGCTGTTTTCCATCGCGCGCGACACCCAATACAACATCGATCTGCATCCGGGGATTTCCGGAAACGTCTCGCTCAATGCGGTGCAGGAACCGCTGCCTGCCATCCTCGACCGCATCGCGCGACAGGCCAACCTGCGCTACGAAATGAACGGCCGCACAGTGTCGATCATGCCGGACTCGCCCTACCTGAAAACCTACAAAATGAACTACGTGAACCTATCGCGTAATACGGCTTCGAGTATTGGCGTCGCTTCGCAAATCGCCGCTACAGGTTCCAGCGATATCTCTCAAACTGGTGGGAGTGCCACACCCACGGGAAACAACTCCAATACCAGCGTCATCACCACCTCAAACAACGACTACTGGGTTGAACTTAAAGACAATCTTGTGAACATTCTGTATGCCACCAAAATCGAGAACAAGAAGTCCGAAGAACGTATAGAGCGTGCCGCTTTGGCCGATTACGCCTACCTGCGGAATCTTTATCAGAAAAATGACAAAGCCGAGATCGCCGACCGCTGGAAGGATGAGGAGAGAGTTCGCGCGGCCATTCCGCAAAGTGCCACGCCACAACTGGGCGATAGCGAGCGCGAGGTCATTGTGAATGTCGTCGCGGGCACAGTTTCGATTTTTGCAACTGAACGCCAGCACCGGCTCGTACGCGAGTATCTCGACACAGTTTCCAACGCATCGCAGCGCCAGGTGCTGATCGAGGCCACCATCGTCGAGGTCACGCTGAAGGACCAATACCGTGCCGGCATCGACTGGTCGAAAGCCCTGCAAGGCACCACCGGCTGGGCCATCAACACCCTCGGCGGCGGCACCAATGCACTGGCCGGCTCGCTGACGCCTTTCATCCAGGCCACCTACACGAATACGGGCAGTAACGGCTTCACCGCGGCGATCGACCTGCTGGAGTCCTACGGCAACACCAAAGTGCTTTCCAGCCCCAAACTGATGGCCTTGAACAACCAGACCGCGATGCTGAAAGTGGTCAACAATCTGGTGTATTTCTCGGTCGAAGTTACCCCCGCCAGCTACTCAGGGGGGTTTTTAACGTCGCCAGCCGTATACACGACCACAGCGCGCGCTGTCCCAGTTGGCATCGTGATGTCGGTGCTGCCGCAGATCAGTGAAAACGGCATGGTCTCGCTCACCGTGCGCCCCACCATCTCGCGCAAGGTGGGCGATGTGTCCGACCCCAATCCTGAATTAAGAGATGTTGCCAATCTCGTTCCCGTCATTCAGGTGCGCGAAATGGAATCTTTATTGCAAGTCCGTAGCGGCCAGACGGTAATGCTCGGCGGCCTGATCCAGGACGACAGCAACAACGCGCGCGATGGACTGCCGGGCCTGTCGCGCCCGGAAGGCATCGGTGCCGTATTCGGTCAGCACGAGCGCATCAACAGCCAGACCGAGCTGGTGATCTTCCTGCGCCCCATCGTGGTGTCCAGCCCCACGCTGGAAAGCGATGAATTGCGCCGGTTCCAGCGCCTGCTTCCCGGCACTGCACGGAGCACGCCTTGAGCCTGCTGCTCAAAGCGCTGAAGCAGGCCGAAGCGGCCAATGCGGACAAGTCCGGATCCGGCAACCGCGATGAGGGCGACCTCGAACTGGACCCCCTGGACCCCTTGGGCGCGCCCGGCGTCGGCCAGGGGCGCGAATGGGCAGAACCGCCGGGTCTGCTGCTCGGCAGCAGCGGGGCCACGCCCGAGTCACGCCGCGTACCGGCTTTCCGCTGGCCGAAAATCTCGCTGGTGCCGCTCGCCGCCCTGCTGGCCGTGCTGGTCGCGCTGGGCTACGGGATTTATCTTTACTTTGCCCTGCAACCGCCCGCTGCGGTTGCGTCCGCACCTGAAACCACCGCAGCGCCCGTTGCGCCACCCGTCAACCCAGTTTACCCCGCTGCCGAGCCAGCTGCCTCAGCGATCCAGATCCCGACCGTCACCGAACCCGCGCCTGCGCCCGCTTCACCCGCGTTGTCGCAACCCGCTCCCGCAGCCGGGACGTCCGCCGAGGTCGCGCCTGCGCGCCGCGCCCCTCGCACAGACGAACCCGTGCGCCCCCCCGCCGCCGCGCTGCCTCTGTTTCAGCCCGATGCGCAAACCGCCTTGCTCGATCAGGCATATGCCGCCTATCGGCGCGGCGCCCTGACCGAGGCGCAGGGACTCTACGCCCAGGCTGCCGCCCGCGGGAGCAGTGTGGATGCACTGCTTGGACTGGCGGCGATCGCCAGCATGCAAGACCGCGAGGCGGATGCACAACGCCTGTATCGCGAGGTGCTCGATCTCGACCCGCGCAATGCCACCGCCCAGGGCGCGCTGCTCGACCTGCTCGGCAACACCGACAGCCAGGCAGCCGAAAGCCGCCTGAAAACGCTGATCGAACGCGACCCCAGCCCGCAGCTTTACCAGACGCTCGGCAACCTCTACGCCGAGCAGGCGCGTTGGAACGACGCCCAGGCCGCCTACTTCGAAGCCTGGCGCGGCGCACCGGATCACGGCGACTACGCCTTCAACCTGGCGGTCAGCCTCGACCAGTTGCGCCAGTATCCGACGGCGCTGACGTATTACAAAAAAGCGCTCGCCAGCGGCGGCGCGCACCGCTTCGACCGCGCTCAGGCCGAAGTGCGCGTACAGCAGCTGAAGTCGCTTCGGTAGGAACACTCGCATGGAGCGCAGAAAAAAACTCCGGATGGGCGAGACCCTGGTCTCGCAGGGGCTCATCACCCTCGACCAGCTGCGCATCGGTCTGAAGGAACAGAAAACGACCGGCCTGCCGATCGGCCGCCAGCTGGTCGCGTTGGGCTTTATGACCGAGGCGGTGTTGCGCGACCAGCTCGCCAACGCACTCGGCAGCCAGGGCATCGATCTCGCCCAGGTGGTGGCCGACCCCGAAGCGCTGCAGCTGGTGCCCGAGGAATTCGCCCGCCGCCACCATCTGCTGCCGATCGCGCATGACGCCGCGCGCAACGTGCTGACGCTGGCGACCACCGACATGTTCAACGTGGTCGCGCTCGACCAGCTGCGCGCAGCACTCGGCGGCCAGCTCGAAATCGACACCCTGCTGGCGGCCGAAGCGCAGTTGCTGGAATGCATCGACAAGTTCTACGGCTTCGACCTCTCGCTCGACGGCATCCTGCGCGAAATCGAAACCGGCGAAGTCGATTACGCCAGCCTCAACCCCGACACCGAGGAATATACCCAGCCGGTGGTGCGGCTGGTCGGCGCGCTGCTGACCGACGCAGTGAAGCGCGAATCCTCCGACATCCACTTCGAGCCCGAGCACGCCTTCCTGCGCATCCGCTACCGCATCGACGGCGTACTGGAGCAGATCCGCAGCCTGCACAAGACCTATTGGCCAGGTATTCTGGTACGGCTGAAAGTATTGTCCGGGATGAACATCGCCGAGACGCGCGCGCCGCAGGACGGCCGCATGTCGCTGACGCTGAACGGCCGTCCGATCGATTTCCGCGTTTCCTCACAGCCCGGCATCCATGGCGAAAACCTGGTGCTGCGCATCCTCGACCGCGAAAAATCCATCATGCCGCTGGAACAGATGGGCTTCACCGCCGACGCCCTGCGCGAACTGAAACTGATGATGGCGCGGCCCGAAGGCATCCTGGTCGTCACCGGCCCGACCGGCTCCGGCAAGACCACCACGCTGTATTCGATGCTGTCGCATCTGAACGACGAAACCGTCAACATCATGACGCTGGAAGACCCGGTCGAGTACCCGGTCACCCTGATGCGCCAGAGCTCGGTCAACGAAACGCTCAAGCTCGACTTCGCCAACGGCATCCGCTCGATCATGCGGCAGGATCCCGACATCATCCTGGTCGGCGAAATCCGCGACAAGGACACCGCCGAAATGGCCTTCCGCGCCGCCATGACCGGCCATCAGGTGTTCACCACCCTGCACACCAACTCCGCGCTCGGCGTGTTTCCGCGCCTGATGGACATCGGCATCCAGCCCGGCATCCTGTCCGGCAACATCATCGGCGTCGTCGCGCAGCGCCTGGTGCGCAAACTGTGCCCGCACTGCCGGGAGGCCTACACGCCGGACGAAGACGAAGCGCGCATTCTCGGCACCGACCCGGCCCAGCCGCCGTGGATCTTTCGCGCCACCGGCTGTCCGGCATGCAGCAACAAAGGCTACAAAGGCCGCCTTGCCCTGATCGAGCTGTTGCGGATGGACCCCCGGCTGGACGAACTGGTCGCCGACCACGCGCCGCTGCACGAAATCCGTCGCGCCGCGCTCGAGTACGGCTATCACCCGCTGGCCGAAGACGGCATCAAGCGTGTGCTCGATGGCGTGACCTCGCTGGCGGAAGTGGCGCGGGTGGTGGATTTGACGGGGCGCGTGTGATGCGGAATTCACGGCTTCAGGGATCAGGGGGCAGGGGGCAGGGGTCGGGGGAGGCGCAACCGCGGCCTCTTCGATCCCTGAACCCAGCCCCCTAAACGAATCGTCATGCCATTCTTCGACTACCGCGCCATCGACCAGAGCGGCCGCACCACCCGGGGCACGCTGTCGGCCGTCAACGACGTCGACCTCGAACTGCGCCTGAAGCGCATGGGGCTCGATCTCATCACGCTGGCGGAGCTTTCGCGCCAGTACGCCCCCAGCGGCCGCGAGCGCGTCACCCGGCGCGATCTGGTCACCTTCTGCATCCACATGCGCTACATCACCCGCGCCAGGATTCCGCTGCTCGACGGCTTGCGCGACCTGCGCGACACCATGGAAAAACGCGGCTTTCGCGATGTGCTGACCGCGCTGCTGGAAGACATGGAAGGCGGCAAGGTGCTGTCGCAGGCACTTGCCGCGCATCCGGCGGTGTTCGGCGCCGTGTTCGTCCACAGCGTGCGCGCGGGCGAGCAGACCGGCCTGCTGGACGCGGTGTTCGATCGCCTGGGCGAGTCGCTCAAGTGGCAGGAGGAGGTCGCCGCCAAGGCCAAACGACTGATGATCTACCCGGCGATGGTGCTGGCCGTCGTCGGCGCGGCCATTCTGTTTTTGATGCTGTACCTGGTACCGCAGGTGCTCTCCCTGGTCGAGACCATGGGGGTGGTGCTGCCGCTGCCGACGCTGATTCTGATGGCCGTATCGAAGGTGATGCAGTCGTACTGGCCGATCGGGCTGCTGCTGGCACTGGCGCTTGGAATCGGCCTGCCGCTGTGGGTAAGGCAAGCCGAGGCGGGGCGTGAATGGTGGGACCGCACCCAGTTGCGGCTGCCCATCATCGGCCCGATCGTGCAGAAGATCGTGCTGTCGCGCTTCACCAATACCCTGGCGATGATGTACCGCTCGGGGGTCACCGTACTCGACGCGTTGCGTGCAGGCGAGATGGTCGCCGGCAATCGGGTGATCGCCCGTGGTATCCACCGTGCAGCGCAGCAAATCGCCGATGGCCGCGGCCTGTCTGAAAGCTTCCAGTCACTGGGGCTGTTTCCGCCGCTGGTGATTCGTATGTTGCGTGTGGGCGAATCCACCGGCGCGCTCGACGAGGCGCTGGACAATGTGACGTATTTCTACAACCGTGAAGTGCTCGACTCGATCGAAAACGGCCTGCGGGTTCTGGAACCGCTGCTCACCGCCATCCTTGGCCTGCTGCTCGGCGGCATTCTCGTGTCGGTGCTGCTGCCGGTGTACGACCTGATCGGGAACCTGCCGTTATGATGTTCGACCACCGCCTGATCCTGCTTGCCACCCCACGCCAGATCGGCGTGCTCGACTGGCGGCCTGGCCACATGCACTGGCTGGGTGAGTTTGCCGCCAGTGAAGCGGGGCTCGCGGCGTTTCGCCAAGTGCTGGTCAAGCACGCGCAGTTGCCGGTGCTGCTGGTCGTCGACACGGTGGACGAGGATTACCGCAGCGAGATTCTGCCGCACGTGCAGGGGCACGCGCGCGACGAACTGCTGGCACGCAAGCTCAAACAGGTGTTCCGCAATGCACGTTTCACCGGCGCCTGGCGGCAGGCCCGCGAAACGACCGGCCGCCGCGACGACCGCTATCTGCTGGCCGCCCTCACCGATGCCGAGTGGCTGATGCCCTGGCTCATCCTGCTGCATCGCGAACGGGTACCGCTGTGCGGCATCACCCCGCTCGCGATGGCGTACCAGCACCTGCTGGCCAGGCTGCGGGTACCGGCGCCGCACACGCTGCTGGCGTGCCGTCTCAACAACAGCCTGCGGCTGTCCTACTATCACAACGGCCTGCTGCGTTTTTCGCGCCTGATCGGCAGCGACACGCCTACCCAGCTGCCGGGCAATGCGGCCGACGAAATTGCCAAGACCCAGCTTTATCTCACCGGCCAGCGCATCCTGCCGCGCGAAGCCCGGCTGCATGTGCTGCTGCTGGATCCCAGCGGCCAGCTCGACAGCGCGCAGGCCCCGCTCAATGCCGACCCCGCATTCAGCACACGACTCATCGACATGCCGAGCCTCGCGCGGGCATTGCGCATTCCCGACAGCTTCCTGGCCGCCACCCCGGAAATCGCACCGCTGGCGGCGATTGCGGACGAATCCGTGCAACTGAATCTGGCGCCACCCGAACTGCTGCAACGTCATATCGAATTTCGCTGGCGGCGCGGCCTGAATCTGGCGGCAGGCATCGTCGCCGCGGCCGGGCTGACCCTCACCGCCGCCTATTGGCTCAATACCCAGGACCTGCGCGATCAGGCGCTGCGAATCAAGGGCGAGGTGCAACGCGGAGATGCACGCCATGCCGCCATCGTGCGCGACTTCCCCGCGCTCGCCACCCGACCCGACCAGCTCGGCCAGACCATAGCCCTGGCCACGCAATTGAGTCGCTCTCCCCTCGACGTCAACGCGCTGTTCCTGCCGCTGGGGCAAGCGCTGGCCGCGCACCCCGACGTGATCGTCAAGACCCTGACGCTGCAGGACACGGCGGACGGCATGGCGGATATCACGCTGGACGCCCGGCTATCTGACTTCGACGGCAACTATCGCGCCGCCATGGCGCGCATCGACAGTCTCGTCTCCCGGCTGGCCGCCACACCGGGCATTGCGGCGGTCGAACGCGTGACAAGCCCGGTCAACACGGCCTCCACCGCCACCCTCAGCGGCAAAACCTCGGGCGAAACCAGGCCTGAAGAGACACGGTTCACCTTGAGCCTGCAGGTGCGTTCATGAGCCGGCCACCGATCGCCTCGCTGAAAACATCGATCCTGCTATTGCTTGCCGCCAGCCTGCTATCCGCTGCGGGCGTTTTCTGGAGCCATCAACAGGACACCGCGGCGCGCGCCGATCTGCAACGCCAGCAGACGGCCCTCAATGCCGCACACACACGCCAGCAACAGGGCCAAACGGAAGCGCGTCTGATCACGCAGCATCTCGATGCCTACCGCGCGCTGGTTGCAAAGGGATTTGTCGGCGAGGAGAATCGCCTCGCCTGGATCGAGGCGGTGCACCTCGCCAATCGGGATGCCAGGCTGTACGGACTCACCTACACCCTGTCGCCACGCACGGCCGCGCAGCCCGCCCTGGCCGGCGGCCTGCCGCTCAAGCAGACCCGCATGATATTGAAAATGCCCTTGCTGGTGGAAACCGACCTGCCACGGTTTATCGAGGCCCTGCACGAGCGCGCACCCGGCCTGTTTCGCGTCAGCAGCTGCCGCCTCGCGCGCATCACCGACGCACCACCCCAGCCAGTCAACCGCCCCGAGCTCGACGCCGAATGCGAATTTCTGTGGTTTACCGTGGCGGCCGACACAGGGACAACGCAATGAAAATCGATTCACCACAGCGGCACAGAAGCGCAGAGAAGAACAAACCCACCAGGCACGGGGCCTATGACTGTTCTGCATGGGTATTCTCTGTGTCTCTTTGCCTCTGTGGTACAGGGTTTGCTGCGCAAGACTTGCCCGGCCGCCTGTTCTACACCCCCGAGCAGCGTGCGCAACTCGAAGCCGCGCGCGCCCGCAACGTCACCCAGGTCAAGCAGGCGACGCCCGACGCAGGCGCGCCCCCACCGATACGCTATGACGGCGTGGTGGTCCGCTCCGACGGCAAGACCACGCGCTGGGTCGACGGTCAGCCGCAGGCCGGCGCGTCCGGCGTGACCGGCCTGAAACCAGGCCAGATCCGCGCCGACGGCCGCGTGTATGAACCCTATCAGGTGCAGCACCCCGGGCCCGCCGCGCCTGTCGCCGAGGAACCCACGCCATGAAGCGGACACGCGGCTTCACCCTGATCGAACTGGCGATCGTGCTGGTCATCGTCACCATCCTGATCGGCGGCCTGGCGATGCCGCTATCGGCGCAGATTCAGGCAAGGCGGATTGCGGAGACCAAAAAGACCCTGGAGGAAGCACGCGATGCAATCATCGGTTATGCCATGAGCCACACGATTCCTAATAAATGCACATGCACTTACGACGGCACTGGTGAGTTAGTTCTTCTTAGTTCATCGTGTGTAACGCACCCCTCCCCTTCCACATGGTGCGCAGCTACGGGAATTCCGAATCAGTCATCCACGGAAACTTTCATCAGGCATTACCTGCCCTGCCCCGCCGACGCCGACGGGCGCGAAAACCGAACCGGCAATATCTGTACCCAAGCTGATGGCTTGTTCCCATGGGTCGATCTCGGCACTGCCTCGCAGGACGCCTGGGGCAACCGCCTGCACTACAGCGTCGAAAACCGGGAATATGCTGACAAGTCAAAAGGAATGCCCGACTTGGCCTCATACACGCCACCATACGTCACTCTCAACCTCAAACGAATTTGCAGTGACAGCACTTGCACAACCCTTGTGGCCGATAACCTGCCTGTGGTGGTGTTCTCACATGGGCCAAACGGCTGGGGCGCACACAGTATCAACGGCAGCACGCTAAAAGCCCCTGACAGCGAGGATGAGAAAGAAAACACCGATGCCGACCCCAGCTTTATCAGCCGCTCCCCGTCCAGGGCAGGCGATGCTGCAGGTGAATTCGACGACCTGATCGTGTGGATTTCAGACGGCGTACTCAGGAGCCGGGTGTGTCCGGCGGGCGGATGCCCATAGCCTGCAACCTGAACGACACACGTCCCGCCTGATTGTCGGGCAGTTCCAGCCGATATCCCACGCGCGCCGCCTGCCGCGCCGCCTGATACAGCCCCACCCCCAGACCGAAATCCGACGCCACCGGACTCAGGAACAGGCTCCGCGCCACGTGCTCCGGCGCCGGCGCGCCGCTGTCGGTCACGGCGAGGCTCACCAGCGGATGCAGCGCGAGCCGCATCTCCACCGCAAGGCCCGGCTCGCGCTGGCGCTTGCGCAGCGCATTGGTGAGCAGGTTGTCGGCGACGCTGTCGAACAGGTCCTGCGGCAGCGGGGTGTCGTCGAGCGCTTCGGCGAAGAACTGCACATCGTCGTGCTCGTAGCGCGTCTGCAGAGCTACCCACCAGGCCTGCGCGGAAATCTGAGCGGCATCCATTTCAGCCGGTTGCTTCAATTTGTCGACGGTCTGCGACAGGCGCGCCGCCAGTTGGGGCAGCTGGCGTTTCATCAGTGCCTGCAGGCGCTCGCCGTCCTCCGGGGTTGAGGTATCGGCTGCGGCGATCAGGGTTTTCATCGACTGCAGGATGTTCTTCACATCGTGGGTCAGGCGCGCGCCGGTATCGTGAATGGCCTGGCTGTAGGCCTGCTCGCGCAGGGTCTGCTCGCGCACCTTGGAAGCGTAGAAATAGCCCAGCAGCTGCGACAGCAGCCGTACATGCAGCGCCAGCGCGGGGGTGAGCGGGCGCGGTGCCTGCCAGGTCAGGGTCAGGCCATGAAATGAATGAACGAGAGCATGCTCGGCGGGTTCGCCGAACGTCCCCTCGCCGCGCGCGGCCTGCCAGCGGCCGCCGCGGATCCAGGTCAGTTCGTGCAGGTCGGCAAGCGCTTCGCGCACAAAGGATTCGGGGTCGCGCTCGCGTTCGGCCAGCGTCGCCAGCCGCTGCGCCCAGCCTTCGAACGGCAGGCCCACCGACAGCAGGTAGCGCGAAGTCACCTGCCCCAGCCCGGCAAAGCCGGCGCGCGGATTCCACAGCCAGGACAGCGCCAGCAGCAATGTCGCCATCCCCAGCAGGGTCTGCACCAGCGCCCAGGCATAGCTCACTCTGGCCACCGCCACCACGGCAAACGCGCCCAGCGCCACCACCATGACGAGCAGCGACAGCATCAGCCCGTAGATGAAATCGAGCGTGGACGACGCCCCGCGCTGGCGGGGCGCGGGCAAAAACAGGATCGCCAGCGGCAACAACGGCAGGCCATAGCGCACCGCGGCCTGCAGCCCCTCTGGAAGCGAGGTGTCGCCCAGGATCTGCGGCAGCACCCAGGCCAGCAGCAGGAAAAGCAGATAGGCCAGTGCGAGCAGGTAAGCCAGCCGCGGCCCACGCTCGTTCTGCGAAGTCGCCACCGCACCCACCAGCCCCGCCAGGATCGCCAGCCACAATGCCATTACCCAGGTGCTGTCCGCCAGCACCAGCAGCGCCGCCATGGCGAACACCGGCAGCGCGAGGCGCGGCTCGATGCGCGCCTCGCTGCGCACCAGCGGCTGCCACAGCAGGAACAGCCCGTAGTGCGCCAGCAGGAATGCGCGCGTCACTGTCGCCTCGGCGTCGAGCACCACGGCCGCGTGCAGGGCCAGCAGCATCAGGGCCAGCCAGCGCCCGGGCGTCACCCGCGTGAAACGGGTGGCCAGCGATGTCAGCCAGGCAAGCGGCGACGCCGTCTCGGTGCGTTCAGTCATATCCGGGATCGTTGGAGGCACAGGGGGAAAGCAGCATGCCACAGCTATCGGCATTTCAGCGGGGAAATGGAGCCCGCGAACACGACTGTCCGCCCACGAACCGACGGAAATCCGGCATGGCCGTCGTATTTTCGTCAAATCGGCGTCCCTTCAGGCGCGAAATGTCCATTTTTCGGCATTCTGATCAATACGTTACGCATCGATCATGTCTGGAACGCATTTTGCATGTTGGCGATCAGGCATACCCTAACGGAGCGCTCCGCCATGCATCACCCCAATTTCCCGCGACGCCAATCGGGCTTCACCCTGATCGAGATCGCCATTGTTCTGGTCATCATCGGCCTGCTGCTCGGCGGAATTCTCAAGGGACAGGAGCTCATTACCCAGGGCCGTATCCGCAACGTGGCCAATGATTTCCAGTCTATGACGGCTGCCATCAATTTATATCAAGATCGCTACCGTGCGCTGCCCGGGGATGACCCTGGCGCTGCAGCACGCTGGACCATAGACGCGCCAGTCGGAGGAACCCTCGGCAACGGCATTATCACGGGCGAATACAATTCGACAACCGCCACAGACGAGTCCCGCCAGTTCTGGCTGCACCTTCGTCGTGCCGGTCTCGTCGGTGGCGCTGTCACCGACAACACGACGCCGCCGAACGCCGCTTCGGGAATCACGGGTGTTCGAAATGGCGCGTTCGGCATCAGCGGTATCGTTATTTGTTCAAACAACCTGCCAGCAAAGATCGCCCAAGCGATCGATACGCAGTTCGACGATGGAGACGCAAGATCCGGCACTGTGCGTGCACTCATAGGCACCGCAGTTAACGACAATGTCCCCGGAGTCAACTACGTTGACGACGGCTCCAACTTCTACGTCGTCTGCAAAGCGCCCTGATGTAGACCCGTTGCAGGCCTAACCCTGCAACACCCTGAACTCCGCCGCCGCCAGCCCGTCGGCGGCGCCGCGCAGCACCAGCACATCGCCGACCTTGATTTCGGTGTCGGGCTGGGGATCGACACCCTTGATCCCCTGACGCCGGATCGCCACCACTTCCACCAGCAATTCGTCCAGCGCCAGGCTTTCCAGACTGTGCCCCGCCGCCGCGGCGCCCTGCGTGATCAGCACGGTATGCAGGCGCGGCTGGGCGTGCTGGTCGAGTTCGTCGTCGGCATCAGAAGCGCCGCGGAAAAAACCGCGCATGATGGCATAACGCGATTCGCGTACCTCGCGGATCCGCTTCAACACCTGGGTGAGCGGCACGCCCAACAGCATCAGCGCGTGGGATGCCAGCATCAGCGAGCCTTCCATCACCTCCGACACCACTTCAGCCGCGCCCGCCGCTTTCAGCGCGTCGATGTGGGTATCGTCGACGGTTCGCACCACGACCGGCAGTTCCGGCCGCAACTCGCGCACGTGGCGCAGGATCGCCATGCTCGAACGCAGGTCGGAATAGGTCACCACGACGGCCTGTGCGCGGCTCAGGCCAGCGGCGACCAGCACTTCGCGGCGGCTGGCGTCGCCGTAGACCACGTTGACGCCCGACGCGACGACTGCGCGGATGCGCTCGGGGTCAGCGTCGAGCGCGACGAAGCTGATGCCTTCGGCCTCCAGCAGGCGCGCCAGATTCTGCCCGCTGCGGCCATAGCCGCAGACGATCACGTGCTGCGCCTTGCCGAAGGTCTTGACCGCGATGTCGTGCACTTCCTTGGCGCGACCGGCCCATTCGCTGCCGGCAAGCAGGCGGGTGATCGCGTCCATGCGATTGATCAGGAGCGGTGCGATCAGCATCGACAGCACCATGGCCGCAAGCACCGGCTGGGTGATCTCGGCGCCCAGCAGCGTCAGGTCGGCCGCCTGCGCCAGCAGCACGAAGCCGAACTCGCCCGCCTGCGCCAGCCCCAATGCCGTGCGCACGGCGGTGGGCCGGCTGCTGCCGAAGGCCATCGCCAGGCCGCCCACCAGCAGAACCTTGCCGAAGACGATGGCCACCACCAACAGCAGCACATCGCCCCAGTTCAGCATCACCTGCATCAGGTCGAGCCGCATGCCGATGGTGACGAAGAACAGCCCCAGCAAGACGTCGCGGAAAGGCTTGATATCGTCTTCCACCTGGTAGCGGTATTCGGTTTCCGAGATCAGCATGCCGGCCAGGAAGGCGCCCAGTGCCAGCGACAGGCCGGCGCTTTCGGTGAGGAAAGCCAGCCCCAGGGTGAATAGCAGCAGGTTCAGCGTAAACAGTTCGGGCGACTTGTGGCCGGCCACCCACTGGAACCAGGGACGCATGATGCGCTGACCGATGAACAGCAAAAAGCCCAGGACCACGACGGCCTTCAATACCGCCAGACCCAGCACCAGCCCCATGTCGTCGGCATCCTTGGCAAACGCCGGAATCAGGATTAACAGCGGCACCACCGCCAGATCCTGGAACAGCAGCGCACCAAAAATCTGGCGTCCGTGCGGAGTCTGAATTTCAAGCCGTTCTGCCAGCAGTTTCGAGACGATGGCGGTGGACGACATCGACATGATGCCGCCCAGCGCGATGGCCGCTAGCAGCGGCAAGTCGAGCAGCCAGGCAATGAAGGCGGTGAGCACGATGGTAAGCACGACCTGCGCGCCGCCGAAGCCGAACACCGTCATGCGCATGGTCATCAGCCGCGGCAGGCTGAACTCAAGGCCGATGGAGAACATCAGGAACACCACGCCGAATTCGGCCAGGTAACGCGCCTCTTCGCTGTCCGGAATCCAGCCCAGCGCGAACGGCCCGATGGCGATGCCGGTCACCAGATAGCCGAGCATGGTCGGCAGGCGCAGCGCGCGCGCGGCAGCCGCCACCAGCACGGCGACCGCAAGCAGGATCAAAACAAGCTGCAGGCTGGAATGCATTCAGGAAAACGCAGTTGGAAAGGCAGGCTTTAGTATACTTGCCGACCATGCGACCCCAACCCACCTCCGCCGAACATTTGCTCGCGCTTGCGCGCCAGGTGCTCGACATCGAAGCCGACGCCCTGCGTACCACGTCCTCCCGCCTTGATGCCAGTTTTTCCGATGCCGTGCACCTGATACTGGCCTGCAGCGGCCGCGTGGTGGTGTCGGGCATGGGCAAGTCCGGGCACATCGGCGGCAAGATTGCCGCCACCCTGGCGTCCACCGGCACCCCGGCGTTTTTCATGCATCCGGGCGAAGCCAGCCACGGCGACCTCGGCATGATCACGCAAAACGATGTCGTGCTGGCACTATCGAATTCGGGCGAAAGCAACGAAATCGTCTGCATCGTGCCGCTGATCAAGCGGCGCGGCGCCAAACTCATTGCGATGACCGGCAATCCGCATTCAACCCTGGCGCGCGAGGCCGACGCCCACCTTAACGCAGCGGTCGACAAGGAAGCCTGCCCGCTCAACCTGGCGCCCACCGCCAGCACCACCGCGGCGCTGGCACTGGGCGATGCGCTGGCGGTGGCGCTGCTCGATGCGCGCGGCTTTTCAGCCGACGACTTCGCCCGCTCCCATCCCGGCGGCAGCCTCGGCCGCCGTCTGCTGGTACACGTGCGTGACGTCATGCACACCGGCGACGCCCTGCCGAAAATCGATCATGCCGCCTCGCTCAAGGTCGCCCTGCTTGAAATGACGAAGAAGGGACTCGGCATGACCGCGGTGGTCGACGCCGCCGGGAAAGTGGCGGGCGTGTTTACCGACGGCGACCTGCGGCGCGCGCTGGAGCATGCGCTCGACCTGCAGCAGGCGCGGGTGACCGACCTGATGACCAAGAACCCCAAGACGATCGGCGCGGACGAACTCGCCGTGGCGGCGGTGGAAAAAATGGAAACCCTGAAAATCAACGGCCTGCTGGTGGTCGACGCCGACAACACCCTGGTCGGCGCGCTCAACATGCACGACCTGTTGAAAGCGGGGGTGGTGTGATGACTGCCGAGTTGATCAATACAGCCCTGATCGCACGCGCACAGAAAATCAAGCTGGTCGCGTTCGACGTCGATGGCGTGATGACCGACGGCACCCTGTTCCTGGCCGACGACGGCCAGGAATACAAGGGCTTCAACTCGCTCGACGGCCACGGCCTGAAAATGCTCAAGGGCAGCGGCGTCGAGCTTGCCATCATTACCGGCCGCAGTTCGCGCGTGGTGGAAAACCGCGCAAAAAACCTCGGCATCGAGATCATCCACCAAGGCGCGCACGACAAGCTGGTCGTGTACGAGGCGCTCTGCCGCGAACTCGGCATCGAATGCGAAGCCACCGCCTACATGGGCGACGACGTGGTCGACCTGCCTGTGATGCGGCGCGCCGGCCTGGCGATCACCGTGCCCGCCGCGCCCGAACTGGTGAAGGCGCACAGCCACTACATCACCACCCGCGAAGCCGGGCGCGGCGCGGTACGCGAAGCCTGCGAATTCCTGATGCGCGCGCAGGGCACGCTGGACGCGGCACTGGCCCCTTATCTGAAATGAAGCGCTGCGTATCGAGCACTGCGAATTTGAGGGCGGCATGATCACGCGGGGCTCGCTGTGGCTGCCGCTGGCGATTTTGCTGCTACTGGCCGCGCTCAGCTTCTGGATCGAGCGTTCGGTGCAGCTGACGGAGACCGGTAGCGAGGCGAGCCAAACCGACCCCGAAGGCATCATGGAAAACTTCGATGCACTGCGCACCGATTCGGCTGGCAAACCGCACTACCGCTTGTCCGCCAAAAAGCTCAAGCATTATTCCGGAAGCAAGCGCACGGAACTGGAATCGCCCCGCTTCGTCCAACTCGACGCCGAAGCCGGCGAAGTGAGTGCCGTGGCAAAACAGGCCACTGTCTCGTCCGGCGGCGACGAGGTGCTGCTGCTCGGCGACGTCATCGTTGAACGTGCTGCCCGCCCCGGACAATCCGCCATGACCCTGCGCACGGAACAGCTGTTTGTTTTCCCCGAGCGCGACCTGCTGCGCGCGCCGGGCGCCGTCGAAATCCTCGACGACATCGTAACGGTGCGCGCGGGCGCCATGGAATACGACGCCGGACAACGCGTCATCAAACTGACAGGACGGGTGCGCGCCCGTTATATTTCCGGACAAAACCAGGGTTCATGAATGCCATGCAAATATTGAAAATTGGATTTTATGCAGTGCTCTCTGCCGTGCTGCTTGCCTCGCCCGCCCATGCCGAAAAAGCCGACCGTGACAAGCCGGTCAACCTCGAAGCCGACATGGTCACCCTCGACGACATCCGGAAAGTCAGCGTCTACCAGGGCAATGTAATCTTGAGCCAGGGCACGCTGATGCTGCGTGCCGACCGTGTGCAGGTAACCCAGAATGCGAGCGGGCTCGACAAGATAAGCGCCAGCGGCCGCCCCGCGACGTTCCGCCAGAAGCTCGATAACCGCGACGAATTCATCGAGGGGGCTGCCGACCGCATCGAGTATGACAGCGTCAACAGCCAGCTTGAAATGATCGGCCAGGCCCAGCTGCGGCGCGGCAGCGACGAACTGCGCGGCGCACAGATTTCCTACAATGCCGACACCGAGTTCTACAAGATCGTCGGCCAGCCCGGCGTGGAAACCCCGGCTGGCCGGGTGCGCGCCGTCATACGCCCGAAGCCGCGCACCGACCAGCCCGCCAGCCAGCCCGCCGCACAACCATGAGCCAGATTTCCGCCCAGGGCCTGCGCAAGACGTATGGCAAACGCACCGTGGTGCACGACGTCTCATTCGAGGTCAACAGTGGCGAGGTAGTCGGCCTGCTGGGACCAAACGGCGCCGGCAAGACCACCTGCTTCTACATGGTGGTGGGGCTGGTCGCAGCGGACGGCGGCAGCGTGCAGATGGACACGCATGACCTCACCCATATGGCGATCCACCAGCGGGCGCGGCTGGGACTGTCCTACCTGCCGCAGGAGCCGTCCATCTTCCGCAAGATGACGGTGGAGGAAAACATCCGCGCCATTCTGGAACTCAAACCCTACACCGAGGACGAACGCGAGGAACACCTCAACAACCTGCTCAATGATCTGCACATCGCGCATCTGCGCGATGCGGCCGCCATCAGCCTGTCCGGTGGCGAGCGCCGCCGCGTGGAAATCGCGCGCGCGCTGGCCATCAATCCGCGCTTCATCCTGCTCGACGAGCCCTTCGCCGGGGTTGATCCCATTGCCGTGCTCGACATCCAGAAGCTGGTGCATTTCCTGATCGAACGCGACATCGGCGTGCTCATCACCGACCACAACGTGCGTGAAACCCTCGGCATCTGCGACCGCGCCTACATCATCAATGAAGGCCGCTTGCTGATCGCGGGCACGCCAGACCTCATCATCCAGGACGACAACGCGCGCAAGGTCTATCTCGGCGAGAATTTCCGCCTGTAACTTCAATCTGCTCAAAAAATCACGCTACACTTGATTCAAGTCGGCATGATTTTTGCCGTAGTCAGATTTTATGAAACATAGCCTTCAACTCAAGCTCGGCCAGCACCTTACCCTGACACCGCAACTGCAGCAGTCGATCCGGCTATTGCAGCTATCGACGTTGGAATTGAACCAGGAGCTGGAACAAATGCTGCAGGACAACCCGCTGCTGGAACGCGAGGACGAGGACGACGCCGGCCTTGCCGCCGCCGAAGCGCCCGCCCACACCGCCGAGGCCGAGGCGCAAAGCACGGAACCCAGTCAGCCCGAAAGCTCCGAGTCTGATCCCGTCACCGCGCTGGACGATTCCGACTGGAACGATTACAGCTCAGCCGGCAGCAATGACGAAGACAGCGACTATGAGCAAGGCTCGGTAGTGAGTTCAACCTTGCGCGAACATCTGCTGAACCAGCTGATCGTCAGCCCGCTCACCCTGCGCGACCGCACCCTGGTTGCCACGCTGATTGATGACCTGGACGATTCCGGTTTCCTGACCCAGCCGCTGGAGGACATCACTGCCAGCCTGCAGGATGAAATCGAGGAGCTCGAGCCCCAGGAAGTGGAGACCGCGCTCAAGCACCTGCAAAATATGGATCCGACCGGAGTCGGCGCGCGCAACCTGGCCGAATGCCTGACCCTGCAACTGCGCGCCCTGCCCCCCGACACCCCGGCGCGCGACGTCGCCATGCGGCTGACCGCGCATTATCTCGACCTGCTGGCCGCACGCGATGTTGGCAAGCTGAAAAAAATGCTCGGCATCGACGATGCCGTGCTGCACGCGGCGCGCACTCTGATTCTTTCGCTCAACCCGCGTCCGGGCGCCGTCTTCGGCGCCGACGAAACACGCTATGTCATTCCCGACGTGCATGTACGCAAGGTCAAGGGCATGTGGATTGCCAGCCTCAACGCCGACGCCATGCCCAAACTGCGCGTCAATCGCGTTTATGCCGACATCCTGGCGCGCCACCGCGAAAGTGGCGGCGGCCAGCTTGCCACCCAACTGCAGGAAGCGCGCTGGCTGATCAAGAACGTGCAACAACGGTTCGACACCATCCTGCGCGTCTCGCAGGCCATCGTCGACCGGCAGAAGCAGTTCTTCGAGCACGGGGATGTAGCGATGCGCCCATTGGTACTACGGGAAATTGCCGACACGGTGGAATTGCACGAATCGACCATTTCGCGCGTCACCACGCAAAAATTCATGATGACCCCGCGCGGCCTGTACGAACTGAAGTATTTTTTCGGCAGCCACGTCGCCACCGACAGTGGCGGCGCCTGCTCGTCAACCGCGATCCGGGCTCTGATCAAGCAGCTGATTGCCGCCGAAAGCGGCAAAAAACCGCTATCCGACGGCCAATTGGCCGAAGTTTTAAGCCAGCAGGGCATCGTGGTCGCCCGCCGAACCGTCGCGAAATATCGCGAAACGCTGCACATTCCACCGGCAAATATGCGGCGTGCGCTGTAACGTTCTTGAATGTATTTCAGTTTCGTCTCACAATGAAACCGGACGCAAATCATCGCTCCGAACTATAGGCAAGCCGATTTTTCAGTTTTTTAACAGACGTAGGAGGCTCTATGAATTTGACGATTTCCGGCCATCATCTGGCAGTGACCCCAGCCATTCGCGACTATGTTTCCGAAAAACTCGACCGCGTCAAACGCCACTTCGATCATGTCATCAACCTGACCGTGATCATGCAGGTGGAAAAACTGGTGCACAAAGTGGAAGCCACCCTGCACGTCAAGGGCCATGATTTCCACGCTCGCAGCGAGGACGGCAACATGTACGCGGCCATCGATCTTCTGGCCGACAAACTGGATCGCCAGATCGTCAGGCACAAGGAGAAAACCGCGGATGTCCATCAGGCCGACGGCGGTTTGAAGCATCAACCGAGCGAAAGCGCCGCCTGACATCGCGCCGCCCGAATTGAGGCACCCCCGCCCGGAGCCAGTCCGGGCGTATAATTTGCAGGCGCCGGATTCCTTCCCCCGGCTTTGCAATCGGCATGAACTTAATCGCTCCGCTCATCACCCCCGACTCCACCTTGCTGGACATGAGTTTCTCCAGCAAGAAGAAGCTATTCGAACATGCTGCAGAGCTGTTCGCCAAAATCCACGGGCTCAAGGCTTCCGATATTTTCACCAGCCTGTTCGAACGCGAACGCCTGGGCTCGACCGCGCTCGGCTACGGCATCGCCATTCCGCATGGCCGCATCAAGGGGCTAAAGGATGCCAGCGGCGCGTTTTACCGCCTGAAGACGCCGCTCGAATTCGACGCCCCGGACAACCAGCCGGTATCGCTGTGCTTCATTTTGCTGGTCCCCAAGGATGCCAACGAACGTCATCTGCAGATTCTGGGCGAGCTGGCGCAACTGTTCGGCGACGATGCCATGCGCGCAAAAATGCTGGGCGCGGCGACCCCGGCCGAATTGATCGCGCTGCTCGACGCATGGTCAAGCTAACGGGCTTTAGCGAGTTGTCCCCCTGACAATGAAACCCACCCTGCCCGCTTCCCCCTCCCCAACCCTGATGGGGCTACTAGCCACTCGACCAAGCCCGCAAACGGGCAAGTCGCTGGTTATCTCCTGCTTGCGGGAAAATGGGCGGATGAGACGCCGCGCAAGTTCCACGTTGAACGCGCGACTTGGCGCATGGGTGAGATAAGCCACGTTTCGGTCGAGACCCTGTTCCGCGACATGGCGGAACAGCTCGGCCTGCAATGGCTGGCCGGACGCAACGGCGGTCAGCGCAGCCTGTCTTCCGAAACCATCCAGAAACCGACTCTGGCCCTCATCGGCCACCTGAATTTCGTCCACCCCAACCAGGTGCAGGTGCTGGGGCCGGCCGAAATGGACTATCTGCGCAGCCTGTCCGAATCCGCCCTGCAGGACGCCATGGACCACCTTTTTTCAACCGAGCTGGCCGCAATTGTCGTCTCCAACGGCGAAGCCGTGCCGGCCGCCCTGCTCGACAGCGCCGAGCGTACCGGGACACCGCTGTTCACATCGATGCTGGTGAGCCCCGTCCTGATGTCCTTCCTGGGGCACTACCTGACGCAGGCCCTGGCCGAAACCACCTCGATCCACGGGGTATTCCTGGAAGTGCTGGGCACCGGCGTCCTCATCAAGGGCGATGCCGGCGTCGGCAAGAGCGAACTGGCGCTGGAACTCATCACGCGCGGCCACCGGCTGGTTGCCGATGACGTGGTCGACCTGAAACACGTTGCACCGAAAACGCTGGAAGGCATCTGCCCGCCGCTGATCCGCGACTTTCTCGAAGTGCGTGGCCTCGGCATACTCAACATCCGCGTCCTGTTCGGCGAAATGGCGGTCAAGCCGCAAAAAAATCTCAAACTCATCGTCGAACTGGTGCATCCGCAGGAAATCGGTGAAGTCAGCCTCAACCGGCTCGACATGGTGGCGTCGACCGAGACCATTCTCGGCGTCGCCATTCCCAAGGTGCGTATCCCGGTTGCGGCCGGCCGCAATCTTGCCGTGCTGGTCGAAGTGGCGGTACGCAATCACCGCCTCAAACAGCGCGGCATCAATCCGGTCGAGCAGTTCATCAAGCGCCAGCAGGCAGCGATCGACGGGAACGGCTGATGCAGATCGTTCTGGTCTCGGGATTGTCGGGGTCCGGCAAAAGTATCGCCATCGCGGTGCTGGAAGACGTCGGCTATTACTGCGTCGACAACCTGCCACTGGCCATGCTGCAACCCCTGGTCGACTACCTGACGCGCGAAGGCCACACGCGTATCGCCATCGCCATCGACGCACGCAGCAGCGCGAGCTTTGCGCAACTGCCCCGGATTGCCGGGGCGCTGCGCGAGCAGGGCGCCGACCTGCGGGTAATCTTTCTCGAAGCCAAGACGCTGACGCTGGTCAAGCGCTTTTCCGAAACGCGGCGGCGCCACCCGCTGTCCAGCGACAGCGTTTCGCTACAGGAAGCGATCCAGCTCGAACGCGAGATGCTCGCCGATGTCGCGCCGCTGGCGCACCGCATCGACACCAGCGACCTCTCCGCCGCAGCCCTGCGGCTGTGGATCAAGGACCTGGTCGGCCAGGACCGCTCGCGCATCACCCTGTTGTTCGAATCCTTCGGCTTCAAGCACGGCATTCCGCTCGACGCCGACCTGGTGTTCGACGTACGCTGCCTGTCCAATCCGCATTACGTCGCCGAACTGCGTCCGCTCACCGGACGCGACCAGCCGGTCAGGGACTACATCGAGGCGAGCGCCGACGCGATGGCACTACTGACCGACATCCGCAGTTTTGTCGAGAACTGGCTGCCGTGCTTCATCCGCGACCACCGTGCCTACCTGACGGTCGCCATCGGCTGCACCGGCGGCCAGCACCGCAGCGTCTACTTCGCCGAAACGCTGGCCGCCGCCTTCCGCGAACGCGAGCAGGTGCTGGTGCGCCACCGCGAACTCAGCTGATGATGATGCTGCGAGCCGGCGATGTGGGCGTGCTGCTGGCCAGCGCAGGCCTGGTTGCCGCGCTGACGGTGTTTGCCTGGGGCGGCGGCCGCGGCGACACCGCGGTCATCCGCGCCGCCGGACAGGTCGTGCAAACCACCGCCCTCACCCACGCGCAAAGCTTCTCCGTCGATGGCCCGCTCGGCACCACGCGAATCGAAATCGAGCCCGGTCGCGCCCGCATCGCGCGCGACCCGTCGCCGCGCCAGCTGTGCGTGAAACAGGGCTGGCTCACGCAGTCCGGCCAGGCCGCGCTGTGCCTGCCGAACCAGATCAGCCTCGAAATCCGGGGGCGCACGTCCGCCTATGACACGCTCGGCTATTGAATTGCCGGTCACGGCCGACGACCGCCGCATCGCATGGCTGGCGGCGATGGCGATCGGCCTCACGCTCGCCGAAGCAGCGATCCCCAGCCCCGTTCCCGGGGTGAAGCCGGGGCTGGCCAACATCGTCATCCTGCTGGTGCTTCTGCAATACGGCTGGCGCGCGGCAGCCTGGGTGTCCGCCCTGCGCGTGCTGGCCGGCGGCCTGCTGCTGGGCAGCCTGTTCGCGCCGGGATTCTGGCTGTCGGCCGCCGGCGCGCTCGTCAGCCTGTCCGTCCTGGCGCTGGCGCGCCACCTGCCCGGCCGTTATTTCGGTCCGGTCAGCCTGTCGGTGCTGGCGGCCTTCGGCCATATCGGCGGCCAGCTCGCGCTGGCCGGTTGGTGGCTGTTGCCCAGCGCCGCGCTGGTCAAATTGCTGCCGGTGTTTGCCGCCGCCGCCCTGATTTTTGGCGCGGTGAACGGCGTGATCGTTGCACGCCTGCTTGCCGCCCCGGTATTGGACAAGCGACAATCCACGCCATGCATCCTCCCCTGAATACCGTCACCCTGGCGCTCACCGGCGCATCCGGCATGGCCTATGGCCTGCGCCTGCTCGAATGCCTGCTGGCCGCCGACGTGCGCGTTTACCTGCTGCTGTCGCAGGCCGCCCACATCGTCGCCAAGCAGGAACTCGGCGTGGCGCTGCCGGCACGCGCTTGCGATCTCGAAAAACAGCTGAGCGACGGCCTCAACGCGCGCGACGGCCAGCTGCGCGTGTTCGGCCGCGAGGACTGGAACGCACCGGTCGCCTCCGGCTCCAATCCGGCCGACGCGATGGTGGTGTGCCCGTGTTCAATGGGCACGCTCGCCGCCATTGCCCACGGCCTGTCCGACAACCTGATCGAGCGCGCCGCCGATGTGATGCTGAAAGAACAGCGCAAACTGATACTGGTTCCGCGCGAGGCGCCGTTTTCCACCCTGCACCTGGAAAACATGCTGACGCTGTCTAGAATGAACGCTGTGATCCTGCCCGCCAATCCCGGTTTTTACCATCGTCCGCAAAATGTCGAGGACATCGTCGATTTCATCGTCGCGCGTATTCTTGACCAGCTGCGCATCCCACACACGCTGATGGCGCGCTGGGGCGACGACCGATGAGCGCAGCACCCGAACAATTCAGGCTGCCGCTATTCCCGCTCAATGCCGTGGTGTTTCCAGGCGGGCGGCGGCCGCTGCGGATTTTTGAGCAGCGCTATCTCGACATGGTCAAACAGGCCATTGCCGACGACACGCCATTCGGCATCTGTGCCATTCGCGAAGGCACGGAAACCGGTGCCCCGGCCGTTCCCTACACCGTCGGCACCCGCGTGCACGTCACCGACTGGGACATGCCGCAGGCCGGCATCCTGCACATCGACACCCAGGCGGAGGAACGCTTCGTCGTCCGCAGCACGCACATCGAACCCGCCGGCCTGCTCATCGGCAGCGTAGAGGCGGTCAGTGCCGAGCCCGCCAGCACCATCCCCGATGAACTCGAACTTGCCGTCGAAATCCTGCGCCATATTATCGACGAATACGGCAATGCCCATTTCCCCGCTCCACACGAATTCGACAACGCCGTGTGGGTGGGCTTCCGTCTATCCGAAGTGCTGCCGCTCAAACTCTCCGTCAAACAGAATCTACTGGAAATGAACGACAGCGCGATGCGCCTGCGCATCCTCACCGAATTCCTCAAAAAGCAGGTCAACTGATGGCGCGTTTTTATCCTGCGCTTGAAGCCAGGCATCGCGACTTCATCGCCGCGCAGAAACTGTTCTTCACCGCCAGCGGCACCGCCGACAGCCGCCTCAACCTGTCGCCCAAGGGCATGGACAGCCTGCGGGTGCTGTCCGGCAGCCGCGTGGCCTACCTCGACCTCACCGGCAGCGGCAACGAAACCGCCGCCCACCTGAAACACGATGGCCGCCTCACCATGATGTGGTGCAGTTTCGACACCGACCCGCTGATCCTGCGCCTGTACGGACGCGGCCGCACGGTGCGCCGCCAGGACGCCGAATGGGGAGAACTGCGCCGCTGCTTTCCCACCCTGCCCGGCGAGCGTCAGATCGTTGTACTCGACATCGAAGCGGTGCAGACCTCGTGCGGCTACGCCGTGCCGAGGTACCTCTACACAGACGAGCGCGACACGCTGGCGCGCTGGGCCGAGAAGAAAGGCACGGTGGGCTTGCTGGATTACTGGCGCGAGAAAAACCAGGTCAGCATCGACGGCTTGCCCACCGGACTCCTGGAGGACACATGATGAAACGAATCCTGATTCCGCTCGCGCTGATTGTGGCCGCCTGCGACCCCGGCGCGCCGCCGCAACCCGAAACCGGACGCGAACCCAACCCCGCGTTCGAAGCCCAGATTCAGGCGATGGAAAAAGCGCGTGCGGTCGAGGGGCAGGTGATGGATGCCGCAGAGGCGCAACGCAAGCAAATGGATGAAGTGGCGCAGTAATACAATCATGCTGAAATGGCTGTTCACCCTGATTGCGGCCCTCCTGGTTCTGGGCCTGCTCACCCCCTGGCTCAACCGACTGGGTCTGGGTCGCCTGCCGGGCGACCTGCGGGTGAAGCACACACGCGGCACGTTTTATTTCCCCTTCACCAGCGTCATTCTCATGTCGCTGCTGCTCTCGCTGCTTGCCTGGCTGTTTGGTCGATGAACAAGGCCTTCGTCAAGGAAACCGACACGGCCGACGCCGACGAAGACGATGTCGCCGCGCCGGCGCTGCCCGTCGGCTCGAAGAATTACATGACGCCCGCGGGCTACGCGCAGCTCGACGCCGAATTCAATCAGCTATGGAAGGTCGAGCGGCCCAAGCTGGTGGAAACCATCTCCTGGGCTGCAAGCAACGGCGACCGTTCTGAAAACGGCGACTACATCTACGGCAAGAAGCGCCTGCGCGAAGTCGATCGTCGCATCCGATTTTTATCCAAGCGACTAGAACACGCCGAAGTGGTCGACCCCGCCACCCGCGAGGACACCGATCAGGTGTTCTTCGGCGCCACCGTCACCGTGGCGGATCAGGACGGCAGCGAAGCCACCTATGCCATCGTCGGCATCGACGAAGCCGACGCCGGGCGCGGCCGCATCGCCTGGATATCGCCGATGGCGCGCGCGCTGCTGAAGGCGCGCGAAGGCGACAGCGTCAGCGTGCAGACGCCGGAGGGCCAGCGCGAGGTGGAAATTGTCGAGGTGCGCTACCAGGCCATCGTCTGACCCGGCTGCATCTTGACCGCTGTTCAGTACAGCGTGCTGGCCAGCATCCGCCGGTAGCGGCTTGAAAGTTCGCCGCCGCCCAGCAGGTCGAATACCGACAGCAGGGTCTTGCGGCCGATGTCGTCGCCGAAGCCGCGATCGCGGCGGACGATTTCCAGCAACTGATCCATGCCCGCTTCGTACTTCCCGGCGGCGACCAGCAAATTGGCAAGCTTCAACCGCGCATTTAGATCGTTTTCATTCGCCGCCACCCGCGCGGCCAGCGCCGCTTCGTCCTCGCCGGCCGCCTCCATGAATTGCAGCCGCGCCTTCAACTGCGGCACGCGCGCATCGACGTCGTCCGCAACGCCCGCAATCAGGCGACGGGCTTCGTCGGCCTCATTCAGGTCGAGCATGATTTCCGCGGCATCGAGCCGCACGCCGACATGAGAGGGGTCGATTTTCGAAGCATCGGCCAGCTTCTGCAGCGCGGCGGACACATCGCCGGCACGACGCAGTTCGGCAGCCTCAACACGCAGTTCGTCGGCCGGGCCGGGAACCAGCCGATCGAGGAAGGCGCGCACTTCGGATTCCGGCAGCGCGCCGGAAAAATCGTCGACCGGCTCGCCGTCGATGAAGGCCTTGACGCTGGGAATGCCGCGCACGCCATAGCGTGCGGCGAGTTCCTGGTTGTCGTCCGAATTGATCTTGGCAAGCAGGAACTTGCCGCCGTATTCGGCGGCGAGTTTTTCAAGGACGGGTTTCAGCGCCTTGCATGGCTCGCACCAGGGCGCCCAGAAATCGACCAGCACCGGGCGCCGCTTCGATTCCTCGAGAACGGCTTGCTGAAAATCGGCGAGGCCGACGTCAAGGGAATATTCGGTCATGGGACTCCGCTTCAATTTGCCGGATGGGCTGCCCGGCTCAGTCAGGCCCGCTTAAATCTGTCTGGCCAGCTCGGCCGCGATGCCAGTATAGGACGCCGGTGTCAGCGTTTTCAGGCGGGCCTTCTCGGCGTCGGGCATGACCAGCCCGTCGATGAAGGCATGCAGGGTGTCGCGCGTCATGCCGGCCTTGCCGCGCGTGAGAGCCTTCAGCTGCTCGTAGGGATTGGCGATGCCGTAGCGGCGCATCACGGTCTGGATCGGTTCGGCCAGCACTTCCCAGTTGGCGTCGAGGTCTGCTGCCAGCGCCACCGGGTTGGCTTCGAGCTTGGACAGGCCGCGCAGGCAGGATTCGTACGCCAGCAGGCTGTAGCCGAAGCCGACGCCCATGTTGCGCAACACGGTCGAGTCGGTGAGGTCGCGCTGCCAGCGCGAGACCGGCAGCTTCTCGGCGAGATGCCGCAGCACTGCGTTGGCGAGGCCCAGGTTGCCTTCGCTGTTTTCGAAATCGATCGGGTTGACCTTGTGCGGCATGGTGGACGATCCCACCTCGCCCGCCTTGACCTTCTGCTTGAAGTAGCCCAGCGCGATGTAGCCCCAGAGGTCGCGGTCGAGGTCGATGAGGATGGTGTTGGTGCGCGCGATGGCATCGTACAGCTCGGCCATGGCGTCGTGCGGTTCGATCTGGATGGTATAGGGGTTGAAGGTGAGCCCCAGCTCCATCACGAACGAACGCGCAAAGCTTTCCCAGTCGAGATCGGGGTAGGCCGAAAGATGCGCGTTGTAATTGCCGACCGCGCCATTGATCTTGCCCATCAGTTCAATGTCACCGATGGCGATGTAGCTGCGGCGCAGACGATAGACGACGTTGGCGAGTTCCTTGCCGACGGTGGTGGGCGAGGCGGGCTGGCCGTGGGTGCGCGACAGCATCGGCAGGTCGGCATGTTCGTGCGCCAGGTCGGTCAGGCGCACGATTAGCATTTCCAGCGCGGGCAGCAGGACGGCATCGCGCGCGCCCTTGAGCATCAGGGCATGCGACAGGTTGTTGATGTCTTCCGAGGTGCAGGCGAAGTGGATGAACTCGGACACTGCCGCAATCTCGGCACTGGCCTGGGTCTTTTCCTTGAGGAAATACTCCACCGCTTTCACATCGTGATTGGTGGTCGCCTCGATCGCCTTGACGCGCTCGGCATCGGCCACCGAAAAGGTGTCGGCGATGCGGTCGAGCAACGCGACCGCGTCGGCGGAAAACGCCGGCACTTCGGCAATCCCGGGTTCGGCCGCCAGCGCCTTCAGCCACTCGATCTCGACGATGACCCGGTATCGGATCAGCGCATACTCGCTGAAGAAGTCGCGCAGCGGCGCGGTCTTGCTGCCGTAACGGCCATCGAGCGGAGAAAGGGCAGTGAGTGCGGTCAGTTCCATGATTTTGTCCGAATTCGCTTCAATAATTGTTTTTACGTTCGCCAGATCAAACGATACGCCGATCACGCCGCATTAAACGGTGCGCCGATCGCGCACGGCCTGCGCCAGCGTGCCGCTGTCCACGTATTCCAGTTCGCCGCCCACCGGCACTCCGCGCGCCAGGCGGCTGACCTTGATGCCGCGCGCTTTCAGCAGCTCGCCGATGGTGTGCGCGGTGGCCTCGCCTTCCGGGGTGAAGTTGGTCGCCAAGATCACCTCCTCGACCACGCCGTCCAGCGCACGATCGATCAGGCGGTCGAGATGGATCTCGCGCGGGCCGATGCCGTCGAGCGGGGAGAGGCGCCCCATCAGCACGAAATAGAGGCCGTTGTAGCTTTGCGTGGCTTCCATCATGTTGAAGTCGGTGGGCATCTCGACCACCGCCAGCTGCCGCTTGTCGCGGCGCGGGCTGGTGCAGACCTCGCACACTTCCGCCTCGGAAAAATTGTTGCACAGGCGGCAGTGATGCAGGTGCGTCAGCGCATGGTTGAGCGCTGACGCAAGCTGCTCGGCGCCGCGGCGGTCGCGCTGCAGCAGATGGTAGGCCATGCGCGCGGCCGATTTGGGGCCGACCCCGGGCAGCACGCGCAGGGCGCCAATCAGGTTTTCCAGCGCGGCAGGCTGCACGGCTCAGAACGGCAGCTTCATTCCCGGCGGAATCGGCAGGCCGGCGGTCACGCTGCCCATCTTTTCCTGCACCGTGGACTCGACCTTGCGCACCGCATCGTTCACCGCCGCAGCCACCAGATCTTCCAGCATTTCGCGGTCGTCCGTCATCAGGCTGGGGTCGATGCTGACGCGGCGCACGTCGTGCTTGCAGGTCATCACCACTTTGACCATGCCGGCGCCGCTCTGCCCCTCGATTTCGATATCGGCCAGCTTGGCCTGCATTTTGGCCATGTTTTCCTGCACCTGCTGGACCTGCTTCATCATGTTGCCAATGCCGCCCTTCATCATGGGTGTTCTCCTAATGGTTGTATGGAAGTGGCGTCGAGCTGGCCGCCAAACTGGTCGACCAGCTCGCGCACGAATGGATCCGATTCGATGGCGGCCACGGCTTCGTCCTGGCGCGCCTGCCTGATGCGCGAACGCACCTGCTGCGGCGTCTTGTCCGCCGCGGCGCCGATCTCGATCGTCACGGCAAGCGTTGCCCCGTACCGGTCGCGCAGTGCCGCGATCAGCTTGTCCTGATAGGTGCGGTCGAGCAGGTGCTTGTGCGCTTCGCCCACACGCAGCGTCACGGCGTCGCCCACCTGCGACACCAGTTCGCAGTGGTCGGCGAGCATTTTCGCCATGCCGCCAAGGCGCAACTCGGCGACGATGGCGAGCCAGTCCCAGGCCGCTTGCGGCGCGGGTTCGCGGGCAACCAGCTCGACGGCAGGTGGCGCAACCGGTTCGGGCAGCCGCGCGGCGGGCGCGGGCAGCGCCGCCGGCTCGGAGAATGCGGTCTCGATGGGCGCGAGCGTCCCGCCCGGCGCAGTGGCGGCATCCGGCACCTGCGCGTGCGACACGACGGGTGATGCCGCAAGCGCGGCGGCACGCCGCGGCGCGGGTCGCTCCACTGCCACCGCGCGGTTCCCCGAGCCTGGGGCGAACGCCAGCATGCGCAGCAGCGTCATGCAGAAGCCGGAAAACTCGTCCGGCGCATACGGCAGGTCGCGGCGGCCATTCAAGGCGATCTGGTAGTACAGCTGCGCCGTTTCGGCATCCAGCTGCGCGGCCGCAGCCTGCATCCGCTCGGCGTCGGCACTGCTTTCCAGCACGCCGGCTTCGACCGCGCCCGGCGCATGCAGCAGCAGCGCCAGCTGGGTCAGCAGGCTGCCCAGATCCTGCAGCGTCGCATCGAAGGCAATGCCGCGCTCGGCCAGCTGACGCGCCTGCTCCAGCAGCGCATCGCCATCGTGCGCCGCCAGCGCGTCGAGCAGGTCGAACAGATAATCGCGTCGCACCGTTCCCAGCATGGCCTCGACGGCGGCTGCCTCCACCTTGCCGCCGCCATAGGCAATCGCCTGATCGGTCAGCGACAGCGCGTCGCGCATGCTGCCGGCGGCGGCGCGCGCCAGCAGATTCAGCGCAGCGGGCTCGCTGACGACATTCTCCTGTTCCAGCACCTCGCCCAGATGCTGCGCCACCAGCGCGGGCAGCATCGGTTTCAGGTTGAACTGCAGGCAGCGCGAAAGCACCGTCACCGGAATCTTCTGCGGGTCGGTGGTGGCGAGGATGAACTTCACATGCGCGGGCGGCTCTTCCAGCGTCTTCAGCATGGAGTTGAACGCAGGCTTCGACAGCATGTGCACTTCGTCGATGATGTAGACCTTGTAGCGTCCCACCGTCGGCGCGTACTGCGCGTTGTCGAGCACCTCGCGCATGTTGTCGACGCCGGTGTTCGACGCCGCATCGAGTTCGAGCAGGTCGACGAAGCGCCCGGCGTCGATCTGGGTGCAGGACGAGCAGGTGCCGCAGGGGGTGGCGGTGACGCCGGTTTCGCAGTTGAGGCACTTGGCGAGAATCCGCGCCAGCGTGGTCTTGCCCACACCGCGTGTGCCGGTCAGCAGATAGGCGTGATGCAGCCGTCCCTGGGTGAGCGCGTTGGACAGCGCCTGCACCACGTGCGCCTGCCCCTTGAGATCGGCAAACGCGCGCGGCCGCCACTTGCGCGCCAGCGCCAGTGCGGGAGATGCGGAGTCGCCGAAGAGATCAGTCATGTGATTAGGGGCTAGGATCTAGGGGCTAGGATCTAGGTGAATCGATGCCCGCATGCGTGGATCAGCACTCCACGAACACTAGCTCCTAGTTCCTAATTCCTGGCCCCTAAGGAATTAAGTGGCGAGCCTTACCCCGGCACTGGCATCGGTCGCTGGGGCTGCTTCCTTCCGGACCTGACCCGATTCACAACGTAGCCATGCGGGGAGACCCGCCGCGTGCATTTTAACGCAGAAGTGCTGCGCACCCTATGAAAAACCAGCCCTTATTCCTCGTCCGCCGGCACGCTCAGGCGGCGTTTTTTTACTGCGTCCGCCAGCATCCGCAGCAGCGGAACGGTATCGTCCCAGCCGATGCAGGCATCGGTGATCGATTTGGCGTATTCCAGCGGCTGCCCCGGGATCAGGTCCTGGCGCCCCGCGTTCAGATGGCTTTCGACCATGGCGCCGATGATGCGCGCATCGCCGCCCGCCACCTGCGTTGCCACGTCGGCGCCGACATCGATCTGGCGCTGAAACTGCTTGCTCGAATTGGCGTGCGAGAAGTCGATCATCAGCTGCTGGCGCAGGCCGGCCGCGGCCAGTTCGCTGCACGCCAGATTGACACTCGCCGCGTCGTAATTGGGTGCCTTGCCGCCGCGCAGGATGACGTGGGCGTCCTCGTTTCCCGAGGTGCTGAACACGCCGACGTGGCCGGACTTGGTGATGGAGATGAAATGGTGGCGCGCCGCCGCCGCCTTGATTGCCTCGACTGCGATCCTGAGGCTGCCGTCGGTGCCGTTCTTGAACCCCACCGGGCACGACAGGCCGGAGGCCAGCTGGCGGTGCGACGGCGACTCGGTGGTGCGCGCTCCGATCGCGCCCCAGCTCACCAGGTCTGCGATGTATTGCGGCGAAATCAGGTCGAGGAACTCGGTCGCGCACGGCAGACCGATTTCGTTGATGTCGAGCAACAGCTTGCGCGCCAGCCGCAGCCCCTCGTTGATGTCGAAACTTTCGTCCAGATGCGGATCGTTGATCAGCCCCTTCCAGCCCACGGTGGTGCGCGGTTTCTCGAAATAGACCCGCATCACGATGATGAGATCGTGCGCCAGCTCGTCGGCCAGCGGCTTCAATTTCCGTGCATAGTCGAGCGCGGCGCCCGGTTCGTGGATCGAACACGGGCCGACGACGATGAACAGGCGATCGTCCGCCCCGCGCAACACGTCGTGAATGGCGCTGCGCGCGTGCGCGACATGCGCGTGCACGGTTTCGTTGGCGCGCAATTCGCGCATGATCTGCATCGGGGCAAGCAGTTCGCCGCTTTGCTCGATGCGGGTATCGTCGGTTCGGATGGCAGACATTTTCAAGCTCCGGGTTGTTTGCCTTGGCTGCGGCAGTTTCCTAAACGAAAAAACCGCCAGCGGGCTGGCGGTTTCGTTAAGGCGTTGCTGCTCGTCTCAGCGCCTCCCGACCGCCTGCGGCGTGGGATAAAAGCGGCTAAAGAGGAAGATCACGGCCAAGTTCATGTCCGGAGTCTACCAAAACCCGCCGGCCGGTGCCAACCGGCCTTGAGCATGCCGTCGCCGGAACGAAATAATCCGCTGCAAGCAGGCCCTATAATCGCTGCGAATATAAGAGAGACAGCGGAATGATGGCGAACGGCACAGACATGCAGCACAGCGGTCAGGAAATGCGGCGCGACAGGCGCTTCCAGGTCTCGCAGGCGGCCATCATTACGCAGCCGGGGTATACCGGCATCGCCTGCGAAATTCGTGACTTCTGCCTCGGCGGCCTGTTCCTCAAGTTCACCAACCCGGAAGCCGCGATCGCCACGCTGGCCACGCGCGTGGACGCCGAGGTGGAAATTGTCTTCACCCCGGTGTCGATCAACGCCGCCCAGAGCTTTCACGTGCCCGCGCAGCTCAAACGCCTGAGTCCGCTCGGGGTCGGCGTCGCGTTTTTCCGCCAACCAGTCGATGCACTGCGTGCGCTGCAAAAACTGCGCATGGCCGAGCACCGGCAAAAACTGGCCGCCCTGCCCGCTTTCAGCGCGCACCCGCATCTGCGCGAAGCCAGCACCACCCTGCTGAGCGACACCCTGCTCCAGGTGCACGACCAGATGATGCGCGTGCTGGGCGACAAGCTGAATACTGCCGCCATGCAGGCTTCCGGCATTGCCGAACACAGCGGACTGCTGGGTGCGGTGCACGAATTCGGCAACCACGCGGCAACCGTGCAAACCCGCTTTGTGCAGCAGGTGCTGGATGCGTTGAAGCAGGCGCGGCCCGTGCAAACCCGGGCCACGCGCGACACCCTGGACGGCGGCCTGGCCCTGGTCGACGAACTGGATTTCGAGGACTGGCTCGCCGCTTCATCCGAGGCCAACAGGCTGGAAGAACAGTTCCAGGAACAGCTCGCCGACATCGAACCGCGCATCGGCCAGTTGTTCGGCTTCGCCTGTGACCACAGCAATAATCCGTTCGGCCCCGCAGTCATCGGCCATGCCTATCGCAGTGCACTGCAGGACGTGCCGGTGCCGGCGCGCGCGCGCCAGGTCGCCTACGCTACGCTGCGCGACGTGCTGTCCGCCCAACTCGCCCCACTGTATGCCGAATTGCTGGCCTTGTTGCCCGTCTCGCAGGCCGAGGTCGAAGACCGGCAGCCTGTCGCAACGCCGCGGCAGCAGCCCGTCTCCCCGTCCGCCACGGGCGCGCAAGCCGAGCCTCCCGCGCCCGCGGTTGCGCCGTCGCAAGGCACCCTCAGCCGCCTGACCGGCCCATTGATGGATTTTTTCCGCGGCCAGCCGGCGACGGCATCAACGGGCGCAACGCACGCTCCGACCGCACCCGGCGGCGCCATGCCGGTGCCGGGGCATGCCGCCCAGAGCGCAGCGGCGGGTGCCAGCGGCCAGCGCATGTCGGCGGGCGCACCCGGCGTGGCGCACTCGCCGGTGCTGCAGCGCCTGGCCGCCGCCGGTGCGTTGCCCCCCACCGTCACCCAGGAAATGCAGCGCTCGGTCGACATGTTCGGCGCGCTGTTCGACACCATGCATGCCGAGAAATCGGTCAGCGAGGGCATGCGGCCGTTTTTCCAGCAACTGGAAACCAGCCTCATCAAGCTGGCGATGTCCGATCCGCAATTCCTGAGCTCGCCCGCCCACCCGGCGCACAAGGTGCTGAACACGCTCGACCGCATCAGCATGGTGGCGGGTGACGACGGCAAGATCACCGATCAACGCCTGATGCGGCTGATGAGCCGCTGGACCGACCGCATCAACGCCGAAGCCGACAAGAATCCGGGCGTGTTCGAGGAGGCGCGCACCCAGCTCGAACGCGTGGTCAAGCCGCTGCTGAACGAGCGTGCCGCACGCGTGTCCCGCCTGCAGGAAATGTGCGAAGGCCGCCAGGGCGCGGAAGTCGCCAAGCAGCGCATCCTGCGCGAACTGCTGGCACGGCTGGACGAGCGCGCGGTACCCAACGCCGTGATCGAACTCCTGAACGGCGGCTGGCGCAATGTGCTGCTGATGGCCGAGCTGCGTCATGGCACCGACAGCGACGAAGCGCGCGAAGCCTGGCAGGTGCTGCAACAGCTCTGCGCGTGGCTCGATCCGGAGTTGACGGCCCCCCCCAGCGCCACGGACATCCAGACCCTGCTGCAGCGCATCGACCAGGCGCTCACCCAGGTATGCGCCGACAAGTTCGCGCAGGATCGCATCGTCGACCAGCTCGCCGCAGCGCTGTTCGATGCGGACAAGTCACAGCATCAGCACACCCCGGTCGCCGCCCGTCTCAACGACGCTGCCAGCGAACCGCTGAGCGAGGTGCAGGACAACCTGGCGGAGCGTCTTCGCGTCGGTGACTGGCTGCAGTTCAAGTCGCTCGATACCCCGCTCAACCTGATCTGGATCGGCGACCAGCCGCACGTGTACGTGTTCGCCAATTATCGCGGCATCAAGAAGCTCGACCTCAAGCGCGCCGACCTGCTGCAATCGCTGGAAGACGGCGAGGCACAATGGACCGAGGATCTGGAGTTGCCGCTGATGGACCGTTCCTACAGCGCGATGATCCAGAAAATGCAGCGCGACCTGCTGTGGCAGGCCTCGCACGACGCCGCCACCGGGCTCGCCAACCGCAAGAGTTTTTTCCGCGCCATCCGCCGCAACTGGCTGCGCAGCCAGGTAACGGACGGCGGTTACGCCATCGGCGTAATCCAGCTCGACATCAGCAATCCCGCAGGCGAAGCGCCGGGGGTCGAAATCCGCACCCCCATCCTGCGTGAATTTGCCCAGTTGCTGCCCGCACGGCTGCCGTCCAACGCGTTGCTGGCGCGCTCGGGCGAATCCGGCCTTGCGTTCTGGACCGAGGCGGGCGACAGCGCCGCCGCCCGGACGCAGGCCGATGCCCTGCTGCAAGCCATCGCCGATCACCCGCAGGAAATCAACGGCACCCGCTACCATGTGCAGGCGGCGGTCGGCCTGATGTGGACAAGCGACTGCCTCCGCCCGGAAACCTATTACGACAACGCCAACGCCGCCTGCGCCCGCGCGCGCGAATCCGGCACGCCCGTCGTGTCATACCGCAGCGAAGCCGACGACAGCGGCGTGCTGGCGCTGGCGGGATGGGCGCACGAACTGACCGGCATCCTCGCCAACAACCGGCTCAGCCTGAATTGCCAGCCGGTGGCCGCCGCGGCCGACGCTACGCGCGCCCCGCTGTATTACGAGCTACTGCTGCACCCGACCGCCCACGGCGAACGCACCATCGCCACCCGTGACCTGATCGCGGTGGCCGAGCGCCTGCAACGCATCGCCGAAATCGACCGCTGGGTGGTAAGAACCGTCCTGCAGTGGATGCGTGGTCATGCCGATCACGTCGCCCGGTCCGGCGGCTTCTCGATCAACCTGTCCGGCCAGTCGGTCACCAATCCGCTGTTCCTGAAATTCCTGCTGGCCGAACTGACGCGCGGCGACATCCCCGGCGACAAGCTCATATTCGAAATCAGCGAAGCCGACGCCGTCGAAGGCCACGCGCAGACACAGCTGTTCATGCGCCAATTGCAGCGCCATGGCTGCCGCTTCACGCTGGATGAATTCGGCGCCGGCACCAGCTCCTACACCAGCCTGAAGAGCATGAAGCTGGATTACCTGAAGATCGACCGCGCGCTGGTGCGTGAAATTTCCACCAGCATGATCGACGAGGCGCTGGTGCGATCGATCCTGGAAACGGGAAGCTTCCTGGGGATCAAGACGGTAGCAGGGTTTGTGGAGGATGCCGAAACGCTGATGAAGCTGGGGGAGATGGGGGTGGATTGTGTGCAGGGGTATCTCATCGGCGAGCCGAGGCCGCTGGACACACTGGCCTAAGGCTTGGCCTCACCGTCATTGTGAGGTGCGCAGCAACGAAGCAATCCAGTCTTTGGACTGGCGCGAAGCACGATTGAGTAGTTAGTGACTTCGCGGGACTACTGACCGTTGGCCGGGGGTAGCCCGGCAGCTAGTCACTTTTCTTGTCTCGCCAAGAAAAGTAACCAAAAGAAGGCGACCCCGACATCCCCGAATTCCCGAAAATCGAGCCTGCCAGACGGGCGGCGAAGAACTCGCCCCGCCTTGCTGTTTTGATTTGGTTATTGTGGGCGAGGCTCAAACACCTTTGCCGCTGGTCCGCCCGTCAGCCTCGATTTTCGGCGGGGCTGTAAGGGGAAGAAAGTCAAAATCAGGGCGGTGATGACTGGACGTTTTCATGCTTGTGTTGTGACGCTCATCCGGCGCAATGCCCATTGGTTATTGCCCCCTACTCATACTGCACGGCCTGAACCCAAGTAGGTTGGGCTGCTAAGCCCAACAGCTTTGTAGCCACCAGCCTATGCGAATGGTCTGCATTTGGGCTTCATTTCATTCAGCCCAACCTACGCGAGCTGGGGGAGATGGGGGTGGATTGCGTGCAGGGGTATCTCATCGGCGAGCCGAAGCCGCTGGAGAGTCTGGCCTGAGGCTGCCGGCTCAAACACCTTCGCCGCTGATCCGCCCGGCAGGCTCGATTTTCGGCGGGGCTGTGAGGGGATGAAAGTCAAAACCAGGGCGGTGATGACTGGACGACCTGAATGATTAGGTGACTCGCTCTACGAAAGTCACTTCTGAATGAAAGGCGGGCTTTTGTTGTAGCCCACGTCAGGATCGTTCGATCTGAAACGCCTGATGAGCTCGATTCCATTCGCGTGATTTCCGCTCGAGATGCTGCCTCTGATTCCCACAAGACATCCCGCGTGACCGTGAAACTCTTTCGCTGTTCGGGTGTGAAGTCTCGTGCAATGAGTTCATCCGAAGCACTGCCGAAGTAGTTGATGCTGTTCGTTCGGTCCTGACCGATATATATCTTCCCGTTTGGATAGGTGATTCGGTACACAACGTTCATGACTGTCTCACGTAAAGCCGCTATACCAACGTACATTGCGCCGCCAGTTCCAGCAAGCCAGCCTTACGCCGTCCCGCCCACCGTCAACCCATCGATCCGTAGCGTCGGCTGCCCCACACCGACCGGCACGCTCTGCCCTTCTTTTCCACACGTGCCCACGCCCGAATCCATTTCCATGTCGTTGCCGATCATGGAGACGCGGGTCAGCACTTCGGGGCCGTTGCCGATCAGGGTGGCGCCTTTGACCGGGTAGGTGATCTTGCCGTCTTCGATCATGTAGGCCTCGGCGGCGGAGAAGACGAACTTGCCGCTGGTGATGTCGACCTGGCCGCCGCCGAAGTTGACGGCGTAGAGGCCGTTCTTCACGGAGGCGATGATCTCTGCTGGATCCTTGTCGCCGTTCAGCATCAGTGTATTGGTCATGCGCGGCATGGTGAGATGCGCGAACGATTCGCGGCGGGCGTTGCCGGTGATCGGCATGCCCATCAGGCGGGCGTTCATCATGTCCTGCATGTAGCCGGTGAGGATGCCGTCTTCGATCAGCATGGTGCGCTGGGTGGGGTTGCCTTCGTCGTCGACGTTCAAGGAACCGCGCCGCAGCGGGATGGTGCCGTCGTCGATGACGGTGACGCCGGGGGCGGCGACGCGCTCGCCGATGCGGCCGGCAAACGCCGAGCTGCCCTTGCGGTTGAAGTCGCCTTCGAGGCCGTGGCCGATGGCTTCGTGCAGCAGGATGCCGGGCCAGCCGGCGCCGAGGACGACGGTCATGGTGCCGGCGGGCGCGGGGCGGGCGTCGAGGTTGACCATGGCCTGGTGCACCGCCTGGCGCGCGTATTTTTCCAGGATGTCGTCGGTGAAATAGCTGTAGTCGAAGCGGCCGCCACCGCCGCCGGAGCCCTGCTCGCGGCGTCCGTCCTGCTCGGCGATGACCTGCAGTGACAGCCGCACCAGCGGGCGCACGTCGGCCGCCAGGTGGCCGTCGGAGCGGGCGATGAAAATCACTTCGTATTCCGAGGCCAGGCTCGCCATCACCTGGGTCACGCGCGGATCCATCGCGCGCGCCTTCTTCTCCAGCCGTTCCAGCAGCGCGACCTTGTCGGCGTCAGCCAGCGAGACCAGCGGATCGACTGCGTTATATAGCTGGCGGCCTTCGCCGCGCTGCACCATGCCGAAGCTGCGGTTCTGCCCGGCGCGTGCGATGGCGCGGGTAGCATCGGCGGCGGCGCCGAGCGCGTCGAGGCTGATGTCGTCGGAATAGGCGAAGGCGGTCTTCTCGCCCGAGATCGCGCGCACGCCGACGCCCTGATCGATGTTGAAGCTGCCGGATTTGACCTGGCCTTCTTCCAGGCTCCAGCCTTCGGAGCGCGAGTACTGGAAATACAGATCGGCGTAGTCGACGTCATGCGTCAGCAGGCGGCTGAATACCGGCGCAAGCTTGTCGGCGTCCAGCCCGTTCGGCGTCAGCAGCGTGGCTTCGGCGGAATGAAAAAGCTGTTCGGCGGTTTGAATGGGAACGAAGGCGTCGGTGGGGTTCATGGTGCGTCCTGTTTACTTGGTGGGCTCGCGCTTGGCGACCGTACGGCGCTCGATCACGTCGACCTGGATCTGCTGGCACTGGATGAAGCGGTGCTTGAGCGCGGGCAGGCTCTTCCTGAGGCTGGCCTGGTAGGCCGGGTTGATGTTGGCGATGACGACGCCGGAACCGCGCGGCAGGCGGTCGAGTACCACCCCCCAGGGGTCGACGATCATGCTGTCGCCGTGGGTTTCGCGGCCCGACAAATGATAGCCGCCCTGCGCCGGGGCGATCACATAGGCGAGGTTTTCGATCGCGCGCGCGCGGATCAGGGTTTCGAAATGCGCGCGCCCGGTGGTGGCGGTGAACGCCGACGGCACCACGATGATGTCGACATCGGGCATGGCGCGGTACAGCTCGGGGAAGCGCAGGTCGTAGCAGATCGACAGGCCGATGCGGCCGAACGGGCTGTTGACGACGACGGCCTTGTCGCCCGGCTCGATCAGCTTGGCTTCCTGATAGCGCTCGTTGCCGAGGTCGAGACCGAACAAGTGGATCTTGTCATAGCGCGCCACCTGCTTGCCGCGCTCGTCATACACCAGGCAGCTGTTGCGCACCTTGCTCGCCACGCTGGCCTCCAGCGGCACCGATCCGCCGACCAGCCAGATTTTGTGCTTCTTCGCCACGCGCGACAGAAACGCCTGGATCGGGCCGTGGCCTTCGGCCTCGCGTGCCTTCACCACATAGGTGTCTTTCATGGCCATGATGCAGAAGAACTCCGGCAGCACGACCAGGCGCGCGCCCGCGTCGACCGCCAGTTCGATGAGCTGCTCGGCTTCGGCCAGGTTGGCCGGCACGCTGGGGCCGGACGCCATCTGGATCGCCGCCACGCGCACGGTGCCGGCCTGCGGCGCGGATTTCTTGACCTGGGCGCCTTTGGGGCGCGCCACGCTGGGTCTTGCTGGTTTTTTCGTCGTCATGTAACAGATTCCACGATCAAGGTTCAGAGGTTCCAGTTTTGGCCCGAGCCAACTTCTTCACATCGGGTTCCTGCCACGCCCCGGTCACCATGTATTCCTGGCTGATGGCTTCCTCAAACGGGTCGCGCAGCAGTTTTTGCGCAGCCAGCGCACCCACCCCGGCCAATGGCCCGCCGATCAGGGCGCCCGCCACGGCCAGGCCTTCGGACAATTTGGGAATCACTTTCACCCGCAGCTGCACCGATTCCTGGTTGAGGTCGGCCAGTCCGGACATATTGACCTTGGCGGCCGGCCCGCGCATCCTGAAATCATCGCTGTAGACCACGCCGCGCGCGATGCGCAGGGTGGCGCCGATATCGTCGAAGGCATAGCCTTGACTGAAGATATCACGGAAATCGAAGCTCAGCCGGCGCGGCAGCGATTGCAGGCTCAGCACGCCGAGCAGCTTGCCGGCACCGGGGTTGATCTTGAGAAACTGCCCCCCACGGGCCTTGAAGTCGAGCTGCCCCGCCAGGGTGTCGAACGCGAAATCAGCGGGCGATCCGGTCCAGCTGGCATTGCCCTGGATGTCCGCGCTGCCGCGCCGCAGCGTATCGGCATACCCGAAGCGGTCCAGAAACTTGCCGGTATCCAGCACGTTCAGATTCAGTTCGGCATGGGTTTCGCTCGGCGCGCCGGCGCGCCACAGGCCGCTCATGCGGAACACACTGTCCGGATGCGTGAGCCGCAGGCTGTCGATCACCAGCCCCTGCGGCGCGCCGTGCGCCACCACCTCCAGCCGCCCGAGCGGCCGTTCCTCCAGACGGAAGTCTTCCACCGTCATGTCCAGGCTCGGAAAATCCGCGGCCGTCATGTTCATGCCCTCCGCCTGACCGGTTGCGGGCGCCGCGGCCGGAATGGTCAGTTGCCTGAACTGCGCCGATACGCGGGCGGGCTGCTCCCTAAAGGACTCCGATCCACTACCGGCCGAAGCCCCTGTGGAATCGTCTGCCCCGGCCGGACGATAGGTCAGCACGCCGTCCAGTTCGCGCCCGTTCACCTGGGTGCGCAACAAGCCGTTACGGGTGCGTCCCTGCAGGCGCACCGCCTGATAGCGCCGCCCCATCAGGTCAAGCGCATCGAAGCGGACATCAATGGATGAAAGCGGCAAGGCCGGCTTGCCGTTGTCCTCGGGCAGCAGCGCCGCCCAGCCCGAAATGTCCAGGCCGCGCCCACTGCCGGCCAGACGCAGGCCGGGCTCGACCGGCATTTGTGCATCCCCGCCAAAGCGGATTTCGCCGTGGCCGAAGCCGCCTGCCGCGGTGCTGCGCCATACGGCGCTGACGATTTGACCCAGCCGCACTTCATTCAGCAAGCCGTCGCCCTGCGGCTGGCGGATCACCCGCAACGGCAGCGGCTGCGCGGCGGCCTTGGCCAGCGGCGCGGGCAGGCTGGACGCCAGTCCGACCAGGTCGGATTCGATCAGGACACGCTCGCCCGCGGGCTCCAGATCGATCCGGCCGCGCCATGCGGCCTGCCCCGACAAGCGCTGGCCCCATTCCGCGCCGAGCCAGGGCGACACGCCCGCAGCGGTAGCGCGCCCCTGCGCCAGAATTTGCACCTGGCCATCGCGGGTGGCCGTGTCGATGCGCAGCGGGCCGCCGAGAAACTGCGCACCGAGGTTTCTCGCATTCAGGCTGTCATTGGTGAAATCGATGTCGCCGCGTACCAGGTCGATCTGCGGCAGTCCTGCCGGACGCAGGGTATCGCCCAGAAACGACAGCCGGCCGGCCAGCGTGGTGTTGTGGTTGTGGCGCAGCGGAATCATCAGTTTCAGGGCAAGCTTCATCGGGCCGCTGCCATCCACGTCGCGGGTGAACCCCCGCAGCTTGTCGCCAACCGGGCTGAAGTTGGCAAAGCGGATGAAATCCTGGATGGGCCCGTTGGCCTCGCCGTCGATATGCAGTTGCTCCTCGTGATGGATCAGATCCGGAATGACGGCCCTCACCGGCGCCAGCGCCACCCCGTAGATCTGCGCCTGGCTGGAGGTCACCTCCATCGTTTTGCCCTGGAACAGCACGCGCCCCTGAATGCCCTCGATCCGCGGCCAGCCCGGCACATAGTCGATCACCGCATCTCTGGCCTGCACCTCGACGCGGAACACGCCGTTGCCCTGCTCGAACGGGAACTGCGCCAGATCGCCTTTGAGGTCCAGCCGCACATTGTCGGAGTGCCCGGCCACGACGGCCTGTCTCACCCAGTCGACTGTTTGGTCGCCGATTTTTTTCGGGAAGTAGCGGTACACCGCGGTGCCGTCGGCGCGGTTTAGCTGCACGCTCAGGTCGATCACGCCGCGCTGGCCTGCAATCAGCTCGTAGCGCCCCTTGGCGGTGCCCGCCATGTCCGGATTGGCGAACGCCATTTCGTCCAGGGTCAGGCGGCGGCCGCGTGGCGTCTTCTTCCAGCTGCCGCGTGCATGCACGCTGTCGAATCCGAACGACGGTTCACGGAACAGGTCGGGCAGGCTAAGGCTCAGCTGTTTCGAGCCTATTTCGAACACGCCCGCAGCCGCGTCCCCCTCGATACGCCCGCTGAGATTGGACAGCCCGGGCTGGCTGCCGGCCGCCGTCACGCCGAGGCCGCTGAAGCGGGTCGCAATACTGAAGTTGTCCAGCCCGGGCTGCGCGCCGCGCCAGCGCAAGCGCAAGCCATCGAGTCGCCCTTGCAGTTGCAGGGCATGCAGGCGCGCACGCAGCGCCGCATCCATCGGCAGGCTCGGCAATATCGATTGCCAGCCGCTCAAGCTGAGGGACTGTGCCGTGATTTCACGTGACGCGGCGCTCCAGGCCAGGCCCGCGCTGAACGGCGCCCCCAGGGCGGCGCCCGGCCGCGCCACGCGCAGGTTTTCAAGCATCACGCGCTGACCGTCCGGGTCCTGCTGCCACACGGCCCGGCCTTGCACCTCGTCCAGTTTCAGCGCGGGCAGACCGTCCCCCAGGGATGTTTCGATCGCACGCAGGTCCAGTTCCGCGGCCACCCCACCCAGCGCGCCGCGCGCCACCTCGAATTTCAGCTTCAGCGCGCCCTGGCCTTGCTGGGGCTGATACGGCAGGGCCAGCCAGGCGCCCAGATGCGGAAACGACAGCTCCGCCGTGCTGGCATCGAGGGTACCGTTCCAGGTCGTGAGGTCGTCCGCATCGCGTGCGCTCAGTTTCGCGTCGATCGTCAGCGGCCGGGCCAGACTGGCCGGCGGGACGGCATGCAGTTGCAGGCGATGGGTGCGGCGCGCATTGGTCAGGGTGAAATCGACCGCGGTGAAAATCAGCGGCGGTGCGTTGCGCATCTCGTCCTGCCAAGTGAGCGTGGCGTGGCCGACGTGCACCCGCCCCTGCCGCAGTAGCCAGCTGGAAAAACCGCTGTCGGGATCGGCCGGGCTGATGGGAATGCCGCCGACGTAGAAATGGCCGTCGCGCGCGCGCCGCACCCCGAGCGTCAGTCGCTGCAACTCGATGCGGTTGAAGCGCGGCTCCAGAACCAGCAGCGAACGCCAGGCAAAAGCGGCCTCCAGTTCGGGCAGGTAAAGCGCCGGGCGACCCTGCGCGTCGTACAGGCGCACACCCTGCAGGCGGAATTCGGGGCGCGCCTGCTGCCACACCCCCGACACCGCCTCCAGCGTCACCCGCTGGCCCAGCGCGCGCGACATCAGGCTGGCCACCGTATCGCGGTGATCGGCGATATTCGGCAACACCCAGAAGAACATCAGCGCCGCCGCGGTCGCAAAGCCCAGGGCGGCCAGCGCAACCAGGGCGGCCAGCCAGCGCGATGCGCGGCGCAGGAACACGGAAAGCGATGAAAAAACAGTCATAAAAGAGGATTCGCGGATGCCACGATTCTATGCGCTTGTCCGCGCCTTGCGGAGGATCCGGCAGGAAGTTCGGCGCGATTCATTCGTCCGTGAAGCGGTGAATCAGGCGCCGGTCGCGCTTGGTGGGGCGACCCTTGATCGCTGCCGCCGGGCTGGCGGCCAGCTTGCGCTCGCTCGCCTGCTGCTGGCGCCGCGCGTGGCTGGCGGGGTCTTCTTCATACAGCGTCTGCGCGACCGGTGCCGGGCCGCGCTGCATTGAAAGCGCGCGCACCGTGACGGTCCAGTCGGCATCGCCGACATGAAGATCCAGCCGGTCGCCCGGCCCGACCTCGCGCGCCGGCTTGACGCGCTTGCCGGCGAGCTTCACGCGGCCCTGCTCGATGGCCTGGCTGGCAAGGCTGCGCGTCTTGAAAAAGCGTGCCGCCCACAGCCACTTGTCGAGCCGCATTTTTCCAGCCCGGCCGGTGTCGGGCATGGCTTGGTCAGTCGGCATCGAGCACCTCCGCCAGCACACCGGGCTGCGACAACGCCCGCGTCCACCATTCGAGCGCCCGCCCCGCTTCGCCGCTGCGCCAGGCCAGGTGCAGGGTCTCGTGCGGGTTGCCGCCAGCCCATTCGCACGCCACCAGCCGCCCAATGGCCACTTCGCGGTCGGCCAGCCAGCGCGGCAGCGAGCCCACCCCCAGCCCGGCCTGCTGGGCGGCGAGCTTGCTCGGCAAATCGGCTACGGTCAGACGCGGCTGCTGCAGCCAGCCCGCGCTGCGCAGCGGCAGGTTGCGCGCCGTGTCGGCGATCACCACCGCGCGGTGCGCCGCGATGTCGGCCTGATCGAGCGGCTTGTTGACGCGCGCCAGCGGATGCTGCGGCGCCACGCAGAATACGAATTCGATGCGGCCCAGCGCGCGGCTGCGGATGCCGCCGCCGGCAGGCGCGTCGCCGCCGGCGATCACCAGGTCGGCGCGGCCGGCGGCGAGCGCGTCCCAGCCGCCCGCCAGCACTTCGTGGCGCAGCTTGACCTCGGTGGCCTGACCCAGCTGATAAAACGCGTCGAGCAGCGGCAGCAGCGGCGCTATCGGCACAACGCCCTCGACCGCGACCGTAAAACCCGTCTCCCAGCCGCCCGCAACCTGCCGGGTCTTGTGCGCCAGTGCGTTGGCCGCGGCCAGCAGGGCGCGGCCTTCCTCCAGCAATACGCGGCCGGCCGGGGTGAAGCGCGCACGGTGGCCGGAGCGGTCGAACAGCAGCACATCGAGGCCGGCCTCCATCTGCTGCACCGCGTAGGTCAGGCTCGACGGCGCGCGCGCCAGTTCTTCGGCGGCCCGGGCAAACGAACCACGGCGTTCGATGGCATCAAGAATGGTCAGTGCTTCCAGGGTGAGCGGCATGTTCGGAAAAATTGAACGAGTCGGTAGAATTGTGCCGGATTTACACGGTAGAAGCCATGTTTATATTGAATTCAACGATTGAACATTAAAGCCGAAGGTGGTTTGAAGCCGGCCGGCCTTGCGGAAGACCGATACAATCCCCCCTTTCCGACGCAAGGACACGCCATGCCCAAGATTCTCGCCTTTTCCGGCAGCATTCGCCGCGACGCCTGGAACCGCAGGCTGATCCAGGCGGCCGTGGACGCCACCCGGGCCGCGGGCGGCGACGTCACCCTGATCGACCTGGCGGACTATCCGCTACCGCTCTACAACGGCGACCTTGAAGACAAGGACGGCCTGCCCGACAACGCGCTACGCCTGAAAGCGTTGTTCAAGAGTCACGACGCCCTGCTGATCGCCAGCCCGGAATACAACAGCTCGATTCCGCCGCTGCTGAAAAACACGATTGACTGGGTGTCGCGCGAATGGCAGGGTGAATCGGGGCTGGTACCGTATCAAAACAAGGTGGCGGCCATCATGGCCGCCTCGCCGGGCCAGTTCGGCGGCATGCGCATGCTGCCGCACCTGCGGCAGATCCTGAACACGCTCGGCGTGCTGGTACTGCCCGGCCAGTTCTCGCTGGCCGGCGCCGACAAGGCATTTGACGAGGAAAACGGCGCGTTGAAATCGCCGGCGCGGCTGCATGACCTGGTGCTGGAACTGGTGAACACCGCCGCCGCCCTGAAGCGGGCATAAAAAAGCGCCGGATGACCGGCGCCTTTTCGGGGACGAGTTGGAATCAGGCCGACTTGCGGCGACGCAATTGCGATGCAAGCCCAAACAGTCCGATTCCCAGCAGGGCCAATGTGGCGGGTTCGGGTACGGTCCCGTTACCACCGTTTCCGTTTCCGTTTCCGTTTCCGGTGCCGCTGCCGCTGAAGCCGCCGCTGCCGTAATCCGTGCGGCTGTCGTCGCCGGTGTCGCTGGCGTACAAGTCGCAATCGTTGGCGATTGTGTTGCCATCCATCGTCACGGCGGCATTCAGCGCGATGGCTCTACCGCAGAGAATGCTGGCAGTCGAATTCAGCGTGACGCTATCAAGCGCGAGAATATTTCCTGCGAACATTGTGCTGGAACCGAGTGTCGCCGACCCGGTGCCGGACCCGCCAGTGACGCCCATCAGCCAATAGACGCCATAGTCTGAAGCTAACGTGCCATTGGTTACGTTAACGACCGCTGCGGATGCGGTCGTGAGCGCAGTTCCGACCTGGAAAACGAAGAGCGCACTGGGGTCATTCAGGAAGTCAAGCGTAAGTGTTCCCGTCAATTGGGCCGTTGTGCCAAATGTGTAGACGCCTGGCGTGAGTGTGAGACCACCCAGATCCTGCCCCGTCAGGTCGTTAGTGGACGGCATGCCTGCCAGAATATTGTATGCCGTGAGGGCATCAGCCTGCGCCTGCTGTGCGACCGCATCGCCTTCGTGTACATACACAGCCCCCGTAGTCAGCGCAGGCTCCTCATTGATGGTGATGCTCTCCTGGCCCGTGATCGAATTGCCTGGGTAAACACCCAGATTCCCCCAGAGCGTGGTCGAACCGGTGTTAGTCACCGTTGAGGCACCCAGCACCGAGAAGCTCTCCGCCGTGCCCAGAAATGGCAAAGCCACTGCCGGAGAGGCTCCACAGGCAAAAGCAACAAACAACGGCACTGCGAATTTCAATTCCTTAATGACGTTCATTTTATATATCCTCAATTTCAGGCAGCTTTTGCCCAGGGTATTGACATTCTTTCCGTGCTGCACAAAACCAATACGATCATTGCTTGCAAGGAAATGAATGTAAGTAAGCATAAAACATGCCTAATAGTTTTTTCATAAAAAATCATACGCTTACAAATAAATCACGCCCGATAGAAATGCATTATGTAAAAAATCCCGACAAAAAAAGCACCCCGAAAGGTGCTTGGTACGTCACGCTGCCCCCTACAACCGGGGCATCATGCAATCACTGCGACTTCATGTTGTCCTTGGCAAGGAAATACTTGCGGGCAAACGCGACCAGTTGGCCGTCGCTCGGGTGATCCACGGTTTCCACCCCGATCACTTTGTCGGAGACGCCTTGGTCGTGGGAATGGATATGCTTGATCAGCTCGAGCTTGGCCTGGCCCGGGCCAACGATCAGGATTTCCGTGGCGCCGGCGAGGGTTTCCACGACCTCGTGATAATAGTTCGGGTCTTCGGGCTGGCGACTGCCACTGACCGAGTCCCGCTTGCGATGGAGATTGCGATGCGACGTGGCCGGATTCACCACTGATTTTTCAACGTCATCCGGGCTGATGTGCATGACATGCGCCTCGTTATGATCAAGCCAGACAACAGCATGGTAATGCGACATATTTTCCCTTTCCTGGGTGTTTGGTGGATGAGCTGCAAATCGCTAGATTGGGGCGAACCGGCGCGGATTCAAGAGACGGCGCCTGACTGGCCCCGTCTCACGCGGCTTATTTCACGGCTTCCTTCAGCTGCTCCAGAATCGCGGGGTTTTCCAGGGTGGAGATGTCCTGGGTGATTTCCTCGCCCTTGGCGATCGCGCGCAGCAGGCGGCGCATGATCTTGCCGGAGCGGGTCTTGGGCAGGTTGTCGCCGAAGCGGATTTCGTCCGGCTTGGCGATCGGGCCGATTTCCTTGCCGACCCAGTCGCGCAATTCAGCGACGATCTTCTTTGCCTCGTCGCCGGTGGGGCGAGCGCCTTTCAGCACCACGTAGGCCACCACCGCCTCACCCTTGATGTCGTGCGGACGGCCCACCACAGCGGCTTCGGCGACGAGCGGGCTGGACACCAGCGCGGATTCGATTTCCATGGTGCCCAGACGATGCCCGGACACGTTTAGCACGTCGTCGATGCGGCCCATGATCCAGAAATAGCCGTTGTCGTCGCGGTGCGCCGAGTCACCGGCTAGATAGATCTTGCCACCCAGTTCCTCGGGGAAATAGGTCTTTTTGAAGCGGTCGGGGTCGCCCCACAGGGTGCGCAGCTGGGACGGGAACGGGCGCTGGATCACCAGGTAGCCGCCGTGACCCTTTTCCACCGGGTGGCCGTGCTCGTCGGTGATCGCCGCCATGATGCCGGGCAACGGCAGGGTGCAGGAGCCGGGCTTGGTCGGCACCGCGCCGGGCAGCGGCGCAATCATGTGGGCGCCGGTTTCGGTCTGCCACCAGGTGTCGACGACGGGGCAGCGGCTGCCGCCGATCACCTCGTGGTACCACATCCACGCTTCCGGGTTGATCGGCTCGCCCACCGTGCCCAGCAGGCGCAACGAGGACAGGTCGTGCTGCGCGGGCAGGTCGGAACCGAGCTTGATCAGACTGCGGATCGCGGTCGGCGCGGTGTAGAAGGTGGTGACCCGGTGCTTGGCGATGATCTCCCAGAAGCGCCCGGCGTGCGGCCAGGTGGGGATGCCCTCGAAGATGACCTCGGTCATTCCCAGCGCCAGCGGGCCGTAGGCGACGTAGGTATGGCCGGTGACCCAGCCGACGTCGGCGGTGCACCAGTAGACGTCGGCATCGGGCTTGGCGTCGAACACCCACTCCATGGAGAGAATGGCGCCGAGCAGATAGCCACCGGTGGAATGCTGCACGCCCTTGGGCTTGCCGGTCGAACCCGAGGTGTAGAGGATGAACAGCGGATGCTCGGCGGAGACCCACACCGGCTCGCAGGTGTCGGCCTGGGTCTGCACGAGCTCGTGCCACCACAGGTCGCGCGCGCCCCAGTTCACGGCGCCACCGGAGCGGCGGTAGACGACCACCTTTTCGACGCAGGACGTGTCGCCCATCGTCAGCGCCTCGTCGACCGCGCGCTTCAGCGGCACCGCCTTGCCGCCGCGCATCGATTCGTCGGCGGTGATGACCAGTTTGGCCTTGGCATCCTCGATGCGCTCGAACAGGCTCTTGGCGGAAAATCCGCCGAACACCACCGAGTGGATGGCGCCGATACGCGCGCAGGCCTGCATCGCCACCACCGCCTCGATGCTCATCGGCATGTAGACGATCACGCGGTCGCCCTTCTCCACGCCGAGCGACTGCAGGCCGTTGGCGAACTGGCAGACGCGCGCGTGCAGTTCCTTGTAGGTGACTTTCGTCACCGCGCCGTCGTCGGCCTCGAAAATCAGCGCGGTCTTGTCGCCGCGGGTCGCCAGATGGCGGTCCAGGCAGTTGTAGGAAACGTTGAGTTCGCCGTCTTCGAACCACTTGTAGAACGGCGCCTTCGACTCGTCCAGGGTGCGACTGAACGGCTTTTTCCAGGCAATCGTCCGGCGCGCCTGCTCCGCCCAAAAGCCCTCGTAGTCGGTTTCGGCCTGGTGACACAAGGCCTGGTAGGCCGCCATGCCGGACACATTGGCCTGCTTGACGAAGGCGTCCGCAGGCGGGAACACACGGGTTTCGGTCAGAATCGACTCGATAGAAGCCATACGGTCTCTCCACTGATAAAGTGTTTGATAACCGCACGATTTTAATTCAAAGCGCCTAATTCATATCAGCCCAATTCAAGCCGCCCGATCCAAGCCATGAGCCATCCCGCACTCGACCGTGTTGTCCGCTGTTCCCGCTATGGCCGCCGCCTACTGGCGGCACACCCCCAACTGACCGAGGCCGTGGCCGGACAACTCGACCAGGCCTTCGCCCGCGAAGCGATGCAGGCCTTTCTCGCCGAACCGCCGTGCGCCGACGAAGCCGCGTTGCATCGACGCCTGCGGCAGCTGCGGCAGCGCGTGTGGTGGGTCGCCACCGCGCGCGATCTGGCGGGCAGCGCCGACCTGGCCGAGGTGACGGCCACCTACAGCACGCTGGCCGAGGTGTGCCTCGCGGCCGCGCTCGATTTCCACCACGCCGCGCTTGCCGCGCGCCACGGCGAACCGCGCGACGAACACGGCCAGCCGCAACAGATGGTCGCCGTCGGCATGGGCAAGCTCGGCGGCGGCGAGCTCAACGTGTCGTCCGACATCGATCTCATCTACCTCTACCCCGTGGAAGGCGACACCGCGGCCGACGAGGCTGGCGCCGCGACCAAATCGATCAGCAACCACGAGTTCTTCGTTCGCCTCGGGCGCAAGCTGACCGCCGCGCTGTCAGAAGCCACCGCCGACGGCTACGTGTTCCGCGTCGACCTGCGGCTGCGGCCGTGGGGGGATTCCGGGCCGTTCGCGATGGGCTTTGCGATGCTGGAGGACTACCTGGTCGCGCAGGGGCGGCCGTGGGAGCGCTACGCATGGATCAAGGCGCGCCCGCTTACCGGCGGCCGTCACGACGAATTGATGGCAATCGTGCGGCCCTTCGTGTTCCGCAAATACCTCGACTTCGGCGCGTTCGCCGCGATCCGCGACCTCCACGTGCAGATCCGGCGCGAGGTCGCACGCCGCGAGATGGCCGACAACATCAAGCTGGGGCCGGGCGGCATCCGCGAGATCGAATTCACCGCGCAGGTGTACCAGCTCATCCGCGGCGGCCGCATCGCCGCGCTGCAACAGCGTCCGACGCTGACCGTGCTGGGCGAACTGGTAAAAAACGAGCTGATGACGGCCGACGCGCAACAGGAACTTGCCGCCGCCTACGATTTCCTGCGGCGGCTGGAACACCGGCTGCAGTATCTGGACGACGCGCAAACCCAGCAGTTGCCGGAAGATGCCGAATCGCAGGCGATGCTCGCCGAGGCGATGAACTTCCCCGACTATGCCGCGCTGCTCGCCGCGCTCGAGCGCCATCGCAACAAGGTCACGCGCCATTTCGAGCAGATGTTCGCCGCGCCGCAAACCGACCAGGTGAGCCACCCGCTGACCGCTGTGTGCTGCGGCACGGTCGATGCCGAATCCACCCGCGCGCTGCTGGAAAACGCCGGCTACGACGATCCGCAACGGGTGCTGGCCACGCTTGACGCGCTGCGCCAGCACACCGCGCAACTGGCCGAGTCGACGCAGCTCAGGCTCAACGCGCTGTTGCCGCCCGCGCTCGAAGTCATCGGCAGTCAGCCCGATCCGGCAGCCACGCTGGAACGCTTTGCCGCGCTGATCCAGGCCATCTCGCGCCGCGCCACCTACCTCGCGCTGCTGGCCGAATATCCGGCGGCGCTGCGGCAGCTGGTGCGCCTGCTGGCGGCGAGCCCGTGGGCGGCGCAGGTGCTGACGCTGCAGCCGCAATTGCTGGACGAGCTGATCGCGCCGCAATCCCTGATGAGCGTGCCCGACTGGGCGCAGCTTGCCGTGCAATTGCGCGACGAACTCGACGCCCATCCCGGCGACACCGAAGCGCAGCTGGATGCGCTGCGCCGCTTCAAGCAGGTGCAGACGCTGCGCCTCTTGGCGCAGGACGTGGCCGGCCGGCTGACGCTGGAAGCGCTGTCGGATCATCTGTCGTTTCTCGCCGATGTGCTGCTTGCCGAAACCCTCGACCGCTGCTGGGCCGGGCTGAAGACGCGCCACCGCGACACACCGCGCTTCGCCGTGATCGGCTACGGCAAGCTCGGCGGCAAAGAGCTCGGCTACGCCTCCGACCTCGACCTGGTGTTCCTCTACGACGACGCCGACGAGCGCGCGCAGGAAATCTACGCGCGGCTGACGCAGCGCATCAACACCTGGCTCGGCACCCTCACCCCGGCGGGCATCCTCTACGAGACCGACCTGCGCCTGCGCCCGGACGGCGCGGCGGGCCTCCTGGTCAGCTCGGTCGAGGCATTCCGCGACTACCAGCTGCATCACGCCTGGACGTGGGAACACCAGGCGCTGACGCGCGCGCGCTTCGTCTGCGGCGATGCGGCGATCGGCGCGGCCTTCGAAGCCCTGCGTCGCGAGGTGCTGTGCGCGCCGCGCGACGCCGAAAAGCTGCACGGAGAAGTGCTGGCGATGCGCGAAAAGATGCATGCCGGCCACGCCAACAACAGCGAACTGTTCGACTTGAAGCACGACAGCGGCGGCATCGTCGACGTCGAGTTCTGCGTGCAGTATCTGGTGCTGCGGCAAAGCACTACGCATCCCGAACTCGCCGACAACGTCGGCAACATCGCGCTGCTGCTGCGCGCAGGTGCGGCCGGGCTGGTCCCCATCGAACTCGCGCAGGCCGCCGCCGACGCCTATCGCGAACTGCGCCGCCGGCAGCACGCGATCAAGCTCAGCGGCGCGGAGTATGCGCGGGTGCCGCTGGCCGATGTGGCAAGCGTGCGCGATACGGTGAAGGCACTGTGGCGGCAGGTCATGGCTTGACCTGGATGACGCCCGGGAGCCGTTACGGATTGGCGTATAGCCAGCCGCGCCGCGCCAGCCACTTCTCGATTTCCACCCCGAAAAACACCACCGAGGACAGCACCAGGCAGAGGGCCAGTTCGCCCAGGCTCAAGGGCTCGGTCTTGAAGATGGGATTGAGCCAGGGCACGTAGAGCACCGCCATCTGCAGGGCGAAGGTCAGCCCCAGCGCGCCGATCAGCAGCCGGTTGGACAGCGCGCCCTGGCTGAACAGCGACTCGCGCTCGGAGCGGATCGCCAGCACATGGCCCAGCTGCGACAGCGTCAGCACCGTGAATACCATGCTCTGCCAGTGCGCCGAGCCGACATGGATCGCCCATGCCTGGGTCAGCAAGGTGACGCCCCCCATCAGCAGGCCCACCCACAGGATGTGCTGCCACATGCCGTGGGCGAAGATGCTTTCCTTCGGCAGCCGCGGCGGCCGCTGCATGAGGTTGCGCTCGGCGCGCTCGCCGGCGAGCGCAAGCCCCGGCAGGCCGTCGGTGACCAGGTTGATCCACAAAATGTGGATCGGCAGCAGCGGAATCGGCAGGCCGAGAAAGGGTGCGAGAAAGATGGTCCAGATCTCGCCCGAGTTGCTCGTCATGGTGTATTTGACGAACTTGCGGATGTTGTCGAAGATGCGCCGCCCTTCGCGCACCGCATGGACGATGGTGGCGAAGTTGTCGTCGAGCAGCGTCATCGCCGCCGCCTCGCGCGCCACGTCGGTACCGCCCTTTCCCATGGCGACGCCAATGTCGGCCCTCTTCAGGGCGGGCGCATCGTTCACGCCGTCGCCGGTCATGGCGACGAATTCGCCCTGGTCCTGCAGCGCCTGCACGATCTTGATCTTCTGCTCGGGATTGATGCGGGCGTAGACCCGCACCGATTCCACCTCGCGCTCGAATTCCTCCAGGCTCAATCGCGCCAGCTCGCTGCCGGTGAGCACGCGGCCGCCGGGTTTGAAGATGCCCAGCCGCTCCGCGATCGCGCGCGCGGTGGCGGGATGGTCACCGGTGATCATCACCGGGACGATGCCGGCGGTCTTGCATGCGGCCACCGCTTCGGCCGCCTCGGGACGCGGCGGATCGATCATGCCGGCCAGACCGATGAAAGTGAGCCCGGTTTCCACTGAGTCAGCATCGAGCGTATCCGGTACCGCCGGCAAGCGCTTCAGCGCGAAGGCCAGCACCCGCAGGCCCTGCGCAGCCAGCTGTTCGGCCTCGTCCTGCAGCGCGGCCTGATCGATGGCCGTCGTGCCCCCTGCATCAAGCTGGTCGATACACAGCGCCAGCACGCCCTCGGGCGCGCCCTTGACCAGCATCAGCACCGTTTCGCCGTCGCGATGCAGCGTGCTCATGCGGGCGCGATCGGAATCGAAGGGAAGCTCCGCCACGCGCGGCAGCGACTGCTGCAGCGCGGCCTTGTCGAACCCGGCCGCCTGCGCGGCTTCGAGCAGCGCGGTCTCGGTGGGGTCGCCGGTCAGGGTACCGTCGGCGTCGGCCACGGCATCGTTGCACAGCGCCATGGCGAGTCCCAGTTCGTGCCAGGGCGCGCCCTCGGCCCTAAAGGACTCCGATCCACTACGCGGTTGAGCGCGTGTGGAATCGTATGCGCCTTGCAGCCCGGTACGGGTTTCGCCCGCGGCCAGCACGCGGTCGACCTGCATCTGGTTCAGCGTCAGCGTGCCGGTCTTGTCGGAGCAGATATAGGTGACCGAACCGAGCGTTTCCACCGCGGGCAAGCGGCGGATCAGCGCGTTCTGCTTGACCAGGCGCGCCGCCCCCAGCGCGAGCGAAATGGTGACCACCGCCGGCAGCGCCTCGGGTATCGCGGCGACGGCCAGGCTGATCGCGGTGAGCAGCATCAGCAGCGGCGGCTCGCCACGCAGCCAGCCGGCGACAAAAATGATGACGCAGACCGCCAGCACCACCAGCGCCAGATGCCGGCCGAAGCGCGCCAGCCGCTTCTGCAGCGGCGTCTTGCCGGATTCACCGGACAGCAGCGCGGCGATCTTCCCCAGCTCGGTCTTCATCCCGGTCGCCACCACCAGGCCGCGCGCGCGGCCGTAGGTCACCACCGTCCCCTTGTAGGCCAGGTTGAGGCGGTCGCCGAGCGGCAGCTCGGTTTGTTCCAGGCTTGCGAGCTGTTTTTCGACCGGCTGCGATTCGCCGGTGAGCGCCGACTCGTCGACCTTGAACGCGGCCAGTTCGGTCAGGCGCAGGTCGGCCGGCAGGATGTTGCCGGCTTCCAGTTCCACCAGGTCGCCGGGCACCAGATCCACCGCGTCGATCAGGCCGGGCTGGCCGTCGCGGATCACCCGGGCCTGCGGGCTGGCCATCTGCTTCAGCGCCGCCATCGCGCGCTCGGCGCGGTATTCCTGGACGAAGCCGAGGATGCCGTTGAGGAAAACGATGACCATGATGGCGATGGCGTCCAGCGGCTCGCCGATGATGCCGGCGATGATCGCGGCGGCGATCAGCACCAGGATCATGAAATCGGTAAACTGCGACGCCAGCATGACGAGCGGGGGGCGCCGGGCCGCCTCCTGCAGCACGTTGGGCCCGGCCTGCGCCAGCCGCGATGCGGCTACCGATGTCGAGAGCCCCTGGCTCAGGTCGCTGCCAAAATGCGCGGCGGCGGCCTCGCTGTCGAGGCCATGCCAGTGGACGGAGGGTTCGCGGGAATCAGTGGCCATAGAGGTAGAGGAACAGAGTGTTCAAGAGGTAGACGACGAGCAGCAGCAGGCTGACCCAGCTGACCGTGCGGTAGACGCGCGATGCCGGCCGCAGGATCAGCCCGACCACCGCCAGCCCGCTCATCATCATGGCCGAGAAGGCCGAAGCGGCATGCGAGATCGAAACGTCAGCGAACAGCGGCCCCGGCAGATAGGCGAGGTCGTCGATGGCGAGGATGGCGATGTTGAACAGGTTGCTGCCGAACAGGTTGCCGATGGCCAGGTCGACTGCCCCCATGCGCAGGGCGGAAACCGTCACCACGATTTCAGGCGCCGTCGTCACTGCGGCGACGAAAAGGGTACCAACGAAACTCTGTTGCCAGCCCATCACTTCGGCCAGGTCGGCGGCGATATAGGGCAGCCAGACGCCGGCCGCGACGACCGCGAGCGCGGCGACGACGTAGGACCGGACAGCCTGCTTCAGGCTGATGTGCGGATATAGCTCGGCGCGGTCCTCGACAAACTCGGTGAGCTGCAACTGTTCGTAGCGGTAGAGCGTACGCATGGCCAGCAGGTAGAGCAGCAGGATGACCGGCGTATAGAGGCCGACATGGCCGATCGAAGGAACCGTTTCTCCGCGATACAGCAGCAGATTGAAGCCGGCAACGCCGATCAGTACGATGCCATAGCCGGCGGCCAGCACATTGCCCTGGCGCGCACGCGTGAAGATGGATTCCTTGCGGGAAAGGAAATCCAGCACCACGATGAAACCCAGATTGAAGATGCAGGCGCCGAGGATGTTTCCCACCGCGATATCCGGCACATTGGCGACCGTCACGGCGGACAGCCCGGTGACCAGCTCCGGCAGCGAGGTGACCGAAGCCAGCATGATCAGGCCCACCCAGCCGCGGCTGAGCCCGCTCTTCTCAGCAATGATGTCGCCGTTGCGCGAAAGCCTGACGCCCGCCACGCCGATCACGGCGAGGCTGGCAAGGAGCGAAAGCCAGATGACGGCCAGGTCCAGCATGGGGGGTAGGTAAGGCGGCTCCGGATCGATGGGCGTTTTACAAACGCATGCAGCAAATCACGCACGGGCTGCACCAACCCGCATGCAGGAAATGCACGTGTCGAACTGCAAGTATTGCCGAATTTGCGCGTTTGGCCAGCAGCGGCCAGGAACGCGCTGAGGCAAGCTGACGCTTGCCGGCCGGCCTCTAGCGCTGACGTCGCCGCGCCTTGCGGCGCTGCCAGGCGCGCACGATGCGCAGCCGCCACGCCCAGTGCACGGCAAAATAACTCAGCACAGACAGGCTCGCCGCCAGCGTCAACAAACCCAGTGCCAGCGGCGGCCCCACGGTGTACAGGCGGTCCATCCACAGTGCCAGCCCGGTCTCGGTTCTGGCCGCGACACGGTCGAGATCGACCTCGGCCAGCGCCACATCGGCGTGCCCCAGCATCCAGGCGCCCAGATGGTACGCCGCGTAGTACACCGGCGCGAAGGTGATGGGGTTGGTGATCAGGGTGCTGCCGACCGCGGCCGGAATGTTGGCGCGCAGCAGCAGCGCCGCCATCGCCGCGAAAAAAATCTGCGCCAACGGCATCAGCAGTCCGAAGAAAACGCCGATGGCCAGACCCAGGGCCACCCCGCGCCGGTTGGTATGCCACAGGCGACGGTCATGCAGCACAGGCCCCATCCAGCGCAGCGCACGGTGTTCGCGCAGGGCTTGCGGATCGGGAAGAAAACGGCGAAAACGCTTCGGCAACATGAAGTTTCAGACAGCAGTAACGGATAAGTTTACAGCCTGCGGCGTCGCGCCCGCGACAGCAAATCCCGGCATTGCGCATCCGTATTTTTGAGGTGTGCCAGAATTGTAGGGTGCGTTGACACAAATTTCACATTTCGAAATGCGTTTCACCGCGATCCCAGCCGAACGTCGACCGAACCGGAGATATCGCTTGCACGCCAACGAAGATTCACCACGCTGGCACAACCTGTCCGCCAGCGACACCCTGACCCGACTCGAAGCACCGCGCGAAGGCCTGACCCCGGACGAGGTCGATGCGCGCCGCGTGCAATACGGTGCCAACCGCCTGCCGCCGGCGCAGCGCCAGCCCGCCTGGCTGCGGCTGCTGCTGCAGTTCCACAACGTGCTGATCTACGTGCTGCTGGCGGCCGGCGTCATCACCGCCCTGCTCGGCCACTGGCTCGATTCCGGCGTGATCTTCGGCGTGGTCGTCATCAACGCGGTGATCGGCTTCATCCAGGAAGGCCGCGCCGAAGAGGCGCTCGACGCCATCCGCAACATGCTGTCGCCGCACGCCATCGTCACCCGCGCCGGCGAACGCCACGAAATACCCGCCGAGGACCTGGTGCCGGGCGACATCGTTCACCTGGCCTCGGGCGACCGCGTACCGGCCGACATTCGACTGATCGACATCAAGAGCCTGCGGGTGATGGAAGCCGCGCTGACCGGCGAATCGCTCGCGGTCGACAAGCAGGTCGACCCGGTGACGGAAGACGCCGCGCTCGGCGACCGCGCCAGCATGGCCTGGTCGGGCACGCTGGTCACCTACGGCCAGGGCACCGGCGTGGTGACCGCCACCGGCACCGCCACCGAGCTGGGCCGCATCAGCACGCTGCTGTCGACGGTCGAAAAGCTCACCACCCCGCTCTTGAAACAGATGGCGCTGTTCGGCCAGTGGCTGGCGGGCGCGATCCTGCTGCTGTCCGGCCTGATCTTTGCCTTCGGCGTGTGGGTGCGCGATTACCCCATGAGCGACATGTTCCTCGCCGCGGTGGGCCTGGCGGTAGCGGCGATTCCCGAGGGCCTGCCAGCGATCATGACCATCACGCTCGCCATCGGTGTCACCCGCATGGCACACCGCCACGCCATCATCCGTCGCCTGCCCGCGGTGGAAACCTTGGGCGCGGTCAGCGTCATCTGCTCGGACAAGACCGGCACCCTCACGCGCAACGAAATGACCGTGCAGGTCGTCCTCGACGCCGATGCCAGCTTCGAAGTGTCGGGCAGTGGGTATGCCCCTGAGGGCGGCTTCAGCCGCGCCGGCGAGCAGGTCGATCCCGAATCGCAGCCGCTGCTGCTGGAACTGGCGCAAGCAGCCCTGTTGTGCAACGACGCCGACCTGCGCGAAACCGGCGATGGCTGGCAACTGACCGGCGACCCCACCGAAGGCGCGCTCTTGACCCTGGCGCTGAAGGCCGGACTGGATCTGCGCCGCACCCGCGAGGCCCTGCCGCGCACCGACGTCATCCCGTTCGAATCCGAGCACCGCTTCATGGCGACGCTCAACCACGACCACGCCGGTCACGGCTATCTCTATCTCAAGGGCGCACCAGAGCGGGTGCTGGCGCTGTGCGCAACGCAACGTGGTGCCGACGGCGACAGCGCGTTCGACCCCGAGCACTGGCACGCCCGCATGGAAGCGGCTGCTTCCCAGGGCATGCGGCTGCTGGCGCTGGCGGTGCGGCGCATCGACGACGCGACGACGCTCAACTTCGACGACATCGAGCGCGGCGGCTTCACCCTGCTGGCCGTGCTGGGGCTGGCCGACCCGCCGCGCGAGGAAGCCATCCGCGCGGTCGCCGACTGCCGCGCAGCGGGCATCAAAGTCAAGATGATCACCGGCGACCACGCCGCCACCGCGCTGGCCATCGGCAAACAACTCGGGCTGGACGAATCGGTCACCGCGATGACCGGTGCCGAGATCGAAACCTTCGACGACGCACGCTTGCGCGAAGTGGTCAACGAAGTCGACGTGTTCGCACGCGCCAGCCCGGAACACAAGCTGCGCCTGGTTGAAGCCCTGCAAAGTCTGGGCGAGGTCACCGCGATGACCGGCGACGGCGTCAACGACGCACCCGCGCTGCGGCGCGCCGACATCGGCGTGGCCATGGGCAAGAAAGGCACCGAGGCCGCCAAGGAAGCGGCGGAAATGGTGCTGGCCGACGACAATTTCGCCTCCATCGCGCACGCCGTCGAAGAAGGCCGCACCGTCTACGGCAACCTGAAGAAGGCCATCATCTTCATCCTGCCGACCAACGCGGCGCAGGCCGGCATGGTGTTGATCGCGATCCTGCTCGGCATCACCCTGCCGATCACCCCGGTGCAGATCCTGTGGGTCAACATGGTGTCGGCGGTGACGCTGGCGCTGGCGCTCGCCTTCGAGCAACCCGAACCCGAAGCCATGCGCCAGCCGCCGCGCAACCCGCGCGAACCGCTGCTGACGCGCTTCATGCTGTGGCGCATCGTGTTCGTCACGGTGTTCCTGGTGGCCGGATCGCTCGGCCTGTTCCTGTGGGAGCTCGAGCGCGGCGTGCCGCTCGACGTGGCGCGTACCGCGGCGATTAACGCCCTGGTGATGGGTGAGATCTTCTACCTGTTCAACTGCCGCCGCCTCACCGCGCCGGTGGTCGGCTGGTCGGGACTGGTCGGCAACCGGGCGGTGCTGATCGCCATCGGCATCCTGGTCGTGCTGCAGGGCCTGTTCACCTACCTGCCCGCGCTGCAGACGCTATTCGCCACCGCTGCGCTCGACCTCGCTGCCTGGGGACGCATCCTCGTGTTCGGCGTCATCGTCTACAGCGTGGTGGAAATCGAAAAAACGGTGATCCGCCGCCGCCATCGCGCCGCCTCGCGTTAAAACCATGGACCACATCGAACATGCGTTCGCCCTGCTGCGCCGGTTGCGCGCCAGGCGGCGCCCGAGGTAGGCCGCGTGGATTTATTCAATCAACTCGTCCTCGCCGGCGCGGTGCTGTTGTTGCTGGCCATCCTCGCCAGCGCGCTGTCGTACCGCATCGGCATGCCGCTGCTGCTGGTGTTCCTCGCGGTCGGCATGCTGGCCGGGGAAGACGGCCCGGGCGGCATCCTGTTCGACGACAGCGGCATCGCCTACACCATGGGCAGCGTGGCGCTCGCCGTCATCCTGCTCGACGGCGGCCTCAACACCCGTTCCGACAGCTTTCGCGCCGGCCTGCGCCCGGCATCGGTGCTGGCCACCGTCGGCGTGCTCGTCACCTGCGTGGTGACCGGCCTGTTCGCCGCCTGGATGCTCGATTTCGGCCTGCTCGAAGGCATGCTGGTCGGCGCCGTGGTGGGCTCCACCGACGCCGCTGCGGTATTCGCCCTGCTGCACGCCAAGGGGCTGGCGCTGAAACAGCGGGTGTCGGCCACGCTGGAAATCGAGTCCGGCAGCAACGATCCGATGGCGGCGCTGCTCACCATCGCCCTCATCGAGCTGATTCTCTCCGGTCAAAACACGCCCGGCTGGGAAACCCTCGGTCTGTTCGTCCAGCAAATGGGGCTGGGCCTCATCGCAGGCCTCGGCGGCGGCTGGCTGCTGGTGCGACTGGTCAACCGCCTGCCGCTGGAGCGCGGCATGTATCCCATGCTGGTCCTTGCCGGCGGCCTCGCGCTCTACAGCCTCACCACGGTGCTGGGCGGCAGCGGCTTCCTCGCCGCCTATCTGGCCGGCGTGGTAGTGGGAAACAGCGCGCCGCGCGAATCGACCAACATCCTGCAGGTGCACAACGGCCTGGTCTGGCTGGCGCAGATCGCCATGTTCCTCATGCTGGGCCTGCTCGCCTCCCCCAGCAGCCTGCTCGAACATGCCCCCGCCGCCCTGGCAATCGCGCTGGTGCTGATGTTCGTCGCGCGGCCTGTGGCAGTGGCGCTGTGCCTGCTGCCGTTTCATTTTCCGTGGCGCGAACAGGTGTTCATCGCATGGGTCGGATTGCGCGGCGCCGTGCCCATCATTCTGGCCTTGTTCCCGCTGCTGGCAGGCATCCCCGAGGCCGAACTGATTCTCGATGTCGCCTTCTTCGTGGTGCTGATCTCGCTGACCCTGCAGGGCTGGACCATCCCTGCCCTGGCCCGCCGCCTGCGGCTGCAGGTCCCGCCCGCGCCGACGCCGACCGAACGCTTCGACCTGGCGTCGGCACCGGCCGGCGGCCATGCCTTTTTTGGCTACAGGCTGAAAGCGGACGGCCAGTTCATCGGCCGCCCCGCCGGCGTGCTGCGCCTGCCCGGCGAGGCGCGCCTGCTGACCGTATTGCGCGATGGCCTGGCGCTAATGCCGGAGACAGCCGGCGAACTGGCCGCCGGTGATACGCTCTACGTCCTGGCCAATGAAGCGGACAGCGCCGCGCTGGGCGATCTGCTGGCAGCGCCCCGCGCACCCGCCTATCTCGATAAGCGTCAGTTCTACGGCGATTTCATATTGAACGGCGAATCGATCATGTCGAATGTCGCCGCGCAATACGGCCTGCCCTTGCCGCCGGAAATGTCAGACCTGACGCTGGAGGCGTTTATTGTCAAGAAGCTGCCCGGCGTACCCGTGGTCGGCGACCGCGTCCGTCTGGGCAAACTGGAATTCGTGGTGCGCGCGATCGTCGACGGCCGCATCAGGCAGGTCGGCCTGAGAATCCCGACCCATCTGGGGGATGCGCCCTGAACTCGAACACGCCCGGCCTTGTCCAGGGCCGTAAAGCCGGACATCATGGTTCTGGCCTGCCAACCATGACAACCGACGCAAGGAATCACGCACACAACGATGACGCAGCCTTTTGACGAAATCGCCCTGCTCCTGATCATCACCACCGTGCTGGGGGCGATCGCGGTGCGGCTGCGCCAGCCGGTTCTGATCGCCTACATTGCGGTCGGCATATTGCTCGGGCCGGCCGGCTTCTCCCTGGTGTCGGCGCACGACCAGATCGACCTCCTGGCGCAAATCGGCATCACCGTGCTGCTGTTCGTGGTGGGCTTGAAGCTCGACCTCAAACACATCCGCCATATCGGCCCGGTCGCGCTCGCCACCGGATTGGGGCAGCTCAGCTTCACCATCGTATTTGGCTTCTTCATCATCCTCGCGCTCGGCAAGGGCTGGCTGGAGGCGCTCTACGTGGCGGTGGCGCTGACCTTCTCCAGCACCATCATCATCGTCAAGCTCCTGTCCGACAAGCGCGAACTCGACTCGCTGCACGGCCGCATCGCGGTCGGCTTCCTCATCGTGCAGGATCTCGCGGTGGTGATCGCGATGATGGTGATGAGCGGTCTCGGCGGCATGGGCGAAGAAGGCGTCAGCGGCATGACCCTGGCGCTGACCCTGCTGGCGCGCCTGGGCGGCGCGGCACTGCTGCTGTACATATTGATGCGCTACGTGCTGCCGCGCATCGTCGATACCCTGGCGCGCTCGCAGGAACTACTGCTGATTTTCGCCATCGCCTGGGGCACCGCACTGGCGGCGGCGGGCGAATTCGCCGGCTTCAGCAAGGAGGCGGGCGCCTTCATCGCCGGCTTCTCGCTCGCCTCCACCGCATACCGCGAGGCGATCAGCGCGCGGCTCACCAGCATCCGCGATTTCCTGCTGCTGTTCTTCTTCATCGACCTTGGCGCCAAACTCGACTTTTCCACCCTCGGCGACGAAATCACCTCCTCCATCGTGCTGTCGCTGTTCGTGCTGATCGGCAACCCGCTGATCGTGATGGCGATCATGGGCTACATGGGCTACCGGAAAAGAACGGGGTTTCTGGCCGGACTGACGGTGGCGCAGATCTCCGAGTTTTCCATCATTTTCGTCGCCATGGGCATCAGCCTCGGCCACATCGGGCCCAACACGCTGGGGCTCACCACGCTGGTCGGTCTCATCACCATCGCGCTATCGTCCTACATGATTTTGTACTCGCACCGCCTGTATGCCTGGCTGGCGTCCTCGCTGGGCCTGTTCGAGCGCCGCCACCCCTTCCGCGAACTAGCGGTCGAGCACACGCAACGCGACGGCGTGCGCCCCGACGTGGCCATTTTCGGCCTCGGCCGCTACGGCAGCCGCCTGGCGCATTCGCTGCTTAAGCAAAACATACATGTGCTGGGCGTGGACTTCGACCCGGAGGTAGTGAGGGCACAGCAGAATCAGGGGCTGGACGCCCGCTTCGGCGACGGCGAGGCGCCGGACTATGTTGAAAGCCTGCCGCTGGCAGGCGTGCCCTGGGTGGTCAGCACCCTGCCCGACCGCGCCTCCAACCTCGCCCTGCTCAATGCGCTGAAGGAACACCATTACAGCGGGCAGATCGCCATCGTGGCGCGCGACGAAGCCGATGCCGCCAGCCTGCGCACCCTCGGCCGGGTCGAGATCATCCTGCCCTTCAACCAGGCGGCCGATTTCGCCGCACTCGATCTTGCGGCACGCATCGCCGCGGCCGAACTGAACAAAGACAAGGAGACCTCATCGTGACTGCATCCCCATCCCTGCTCGCCGCCACCGACTTTTCTGCCCCGGCGCGCCATGCGCTGGAACGCGCGGCACAGCTCGCGAGTGCCCACGCCGGCGCACAGCTCACGCTGACCCATGTCGTCAGTGCGTCGATGCTGGCGCGGCTGCGCGGGCTGATGCGCGACGAGGCGCCGGCGATGGAAGCGCGCGTCGCCGACGAGACGCAGCAGGCCCTGACGGAGCTGGCGGCCCGCCTCGGCGCGCAATACGCCTGCCCGATCGACACCCGGATCGCCCAGGGGGTGGCGCTGGATGCCATCACCGACCTCGCCGACGAACTGCAGGCAAACCTGCTGGTGATGGGGGCACGCGGCGCGCATTTCGTGCGTGAGTTCCTGCTCGGCTCGACTACCGAGCGCGTGCTGCGCAAGACCCGCCGCCCCGTGCTCGCGGTCAAGCATCGCCCGCAAGGCACCTATCGGCGCGTGCTGGTGCCGGTCGACTTCTCGGCCCATGCTGTGGCCGCGGCGCAGACCGCGCACCGCTGGCTGCCCGACGCCGAGATTATTTTGCTGCACGCGTACGAAGTCGATATCGAAAGCACCCTGCGTTTCGCCGGCATCTCCGACGAGCAGATCCATCAATACCGGGCGCGCGCTCGCGAGGATGCGCTCGATTCGATGGCGCAGTTCGTCGACCAGTTGTCCATTCCGGCGGGACAACTGACGCGCCACGTGGTGCACGGCGCGCCGACCCTGCACATCCTCGAACACGAGCAGTCGCTCGACGTTGACCTCATCGCCATGGGCAAGCACGGCCAGTCGACGCTGGAAGAGCTGCTGCTCGGCAGCGTCACCAAGCATGTGCTGGCCTATTGCAGCAGCGACGTGCTCGTCGCCGGCCATCCTGCCTGAGCCTTTCAGCCATGCCCAACGAAGCCCCGAGCCACCGCAAGCCGCATATTTTCCGCTACCTGCTGATCGGTTTCTTAACCGTCGCGCCGCTATGGGTGACCTGGCTGGTGTTCGACTTTCTGTTCGGCCTGCTGGCCAGTGCCGGCGCCCCCTTCATCAAGGGGCTGGCGCGGCTGCTGCGGCCGCTGTCCGATACGCTGGCGGCCTGGCTGCTGAACGCCGACGTGCAATACGCGCTCGCTGCCCTGTTCACGCTGGTCCTGCTGTATCTGATCGGCCTGTTTGCCTCGTTCGTGCTGGGCAGGAAACTCATCGCAACGATCGAATACTGGGTCGGCCGCCTGCCACTGGTGCAGACCATCTACGGCGCCACCAAACGCTTCCTGCAAACCGTCAGCAAGCCGCCGGTGCAGGGGCAGCGGGTGGTGCTGATCAGCTTTCCCTCGCCGGACATGAAGGCGGTCGGCCTCATCACCAAGGTCATGAAGGACGCCGACAGCGGGCAGGAACTGGCGGTGGTCTACGTCCCCACCTCGCCCAACCCGACCTCGGGCTACATCGAGATCCTGCCGCTGGCCGACGTGGTGATGACCGACTGGACGATGGAGGAGGCGATGAGCTTTGTCATGACCGGCGGTACCAACGCGCCCGACAGCGTGCGTTTCAGCAATCCACCGCATGCCGTGGTGGAAGCACCGGTGCGATGACAATCTCGGTCGCCGCTGTCCGTGCTTTTCTCTGGCGCAGCGCCCTGCTTGCAGCGCTGTGGTGGGCGCTGACCGATGGCCGCGCCGACAGCTGGGGGGTGGGCAGCGTCAGCATTCTCGCGGCGGCGAGCCTCAGCCTGCGCCTGCTGCCACCGGTGCCAACCTACGTGTCGCGCATCGGCCTGCTGCGCTTTGCGGTCTTCTTTTTTATCGAGTCGCTGCGCGGCGGTGTCCAGGTCGCGTGGCTCGCGCTGCGCCCGCGTTTTTCGCTGCGACCCGCCATCCATGAAATCCCCCTGCGCCTGCCCGAAGGCATCGGCCGCGTGCTGCTGACCAACACCCTGAGCCTGCTGCCGGGCACCCTGAGCGTGGGATTGGACGGCAGGCGCCTGTACCTGCATGTACTCGATGCGGCGGCGCCGACCGAAGTCGAGGTGCGCCGTGCCGAAACCCGTGTGGCCCACGTGCTGGGACTCAAGCTGGAGGAGATATGAACAGCCTGGCGCTGATCCTCGCCGTCTTTCTGCTCGCCAACCTCATGGTCGCCCTGCTGCGGGTGGCGCGCGGCCCCACCCCGGCCGACCGCCTGCTGGCGGCGCTGCTGTTCGGCACCACCGGCGTGGCGATCCTGCTGCTGCTGGCGTTTGCCACGGCCAGCGCCGCCCTGCTGGATGCCGCGCTGGTGTTCGCCCTGCTGGCGGCGATCAGCGGCGCGGCGTTTTCCCAGCGCGCCTGGCGCGAGGAACAAGCAGAGGCCGCGCATGACGACTGAAGACGCGAGCACCGTTCTGTTGCTGATCGGCGCGGCGTTCTTTTTCGCCGGCACCGTCGGCCTGCTGCGCTTTCCCGATGTTTATACCCGCCTGCACGCGCTGGCCAAGGCCGACAACCTCGGGCTCGGCTTCATCATGCTCGGCCTGCTGCTGCAGGCGCCCAGCCCGGCAACGGCGCTGAAACTGGTCCTGATCTGGCTCTTAGCGCTCGCCGCCAGCGCCACCGTCAGCTTCCTCATCGCCCGCCGCGCGCGCCAGAACGGCATCGTGCCGTGGCAGTCGGGAGACCGCCCATGACGCCGGCGCTGGCCTTCGACCTGTTGCTGATCGCGGCGTTGCTGTGGAGTGCGGCGCGCGCGCTCACCATCGCCGACGTGTTCCACGCGGTGGTGCTGTTCATCGTTTTCGGCCTGTTGATGGCGCTGGCCTGGGCCCGCCTCAGTGCCCCCGACATCGCGCTGGCCGAGGCCGCCATCGGCGCGGGACTCACCGGTGCGCTGCTGCTCGATGCCATCGGCCACCTGCGGGCAAAACGGCGGGAGCCGGAACAATGAAAGTCTGGCTCACTGCGCTGATCGCCCTGCTCTGCAGCGGGCTGGCGCTGGCGCTCGGTGCGGCCATGCTGGCGCTGCCCGAGTTCGTAGTGCGCCTGCCTGGGCAGGTGACGGCGAATCTGGTTGACAGCGGCGTCGCACACCCGGTCACCGCGGTGCTGCTCAACTTCCGCGGCTACGACACCCTGCTGGAAGTGGCGGTGCTGCTGCTGGCGCTGCTCGGCGTGTTCGCGCTTTCGCACCATGCAAGCGGCCACGCCCATCCCAGCGCGCCCGCGCATCCGGTGCTGCAGACCCTGGCGCAGTTGCTGGCGCCGCTGATGGTGCTGGTGGCGGGCTATCTGCTGTGGGTCGGTGCGCACGCGCCGGGCGGCGCATTTCAGGCCGGCGCGGTGCTGGCCGCCGCCGGTGTGCTGCTGGGCCTGGCCGGGCTGCTACCCGCCTGGGCGCAGCCGGGCGTGCTGCTGCGCGGCGGACTGGCGCTGGGTCTGCTGGTATTTCTGGCGGTGGCCGTCGCCGGGCTGCCGCAGGGCGAGCTGCTGCACTATCCGCCCGCCCTGGCGGGGGCGCTGATCCTGCTGGTCGAGGCGGGCCTCACGCTGTCGATCGGCCTCACCCTGGCCGGCCTCTATCTCGCCAGCGCGGGGTGGCGCCAATGAGCGCCGCGCTGCTCTACGCGCTGGCAGGCGCTGCGCTGTTCGCCATCGGGCTGGCCGGCCTGCTGCTGCAGCCGCATCTCCTGCGCAAGATCCTCGCCTTCAACATCCTCGGCAGCGGGGCGTTCCTGATCCTGGTGGGACTGGGCCAGCGCGACGGCACGGCCGACCCGGTGCCGCAGGCGATGGTGCTGACCGGTATCGTCGTCGCCATTGCCGCCACCGCGCTGGCGCTGGCGCTGGCGCGGCAGCTGCTCGACCTGACCGGGCAGATGCGGCTGCCGGAAGACCGGCCCGATGCGGAACCGGTGGATGACTGATTTTCTCGATCCCCTGCCGTGGCTGATCGTGCTGCCGCTGGCGTGGGGCACGCTGGCCTTCCTGCTCGGCCCGGGGCGCGGTGGGCGGCTCGCCGTTGCGGCGATCGCGCTGCAAGGCGTGCTCGCCCTGCAACTCGCCGGCCAGTTGATCGACAGCGGCGCGCGCGTCTATGCGGTCGGCGGCTGGGGCGCGTCGCTGGGAATCGACCTGATGGCGGACGGCCTCGCTGCGGTGATGCTGCTGTTGACCCAGGCGGTCGCCCTGCCGCTGGCGGTGTACGCACGCGGTTATTTCGCCGCGCATCCGAAAGGGCGCGCATTGTTCTGGCCGATGACAGGCTTCCTGCTGGCCGCCCTCAACGCGCTGTTCCTGTCCGCCGACCTGTTCAATATCTATGTCACGCTCGAGCTACTGGGACTGGCGGCGGTAGGCCTTGTGGCGATCGCCGGCGGCAGGCAACCGGTGACGGCGGCGATGCGCTATCTGTTCGCCACGCTGCTGGGTTCCAGCGCGTACCTACTCGGCGTCGCGCTGATCTACGGCACCTACGGCAGCGTGTCGCTGGTGGTGCTGACGCCCTTGATCCATTCCGGGGCGCCGCTCGCGGTGACGCTGGCGGCCGCGCTGATGCTGCTCGGGCTGCTGCTGAAAACCGCGCTGTTCCCGTTCCATTTCTGGCTGCCGCCCGCCCACGGCGGCGCACCGGCGCCTGTGTCGGCACTGCTCTCGGCGCTGGTGATCAAGGCGACGTTCTACCTGGTGCTGCGCCTGTGGCTGGAACTGTTCGCGCCGCTCACCACCGTCGCCGCGGCACAGCTGCTGGGCGTTTTGGGCGCGGCGGCGATCCTGTGGGGCTCGGTGCTGGCGCTGACGCAATCGCGCCTGAAAATGCTGGTGGCCTATTCCACCGTGGCGCAGGTCGGTTATTTGTTCCTGCTGTTCCCCCTCGCCACACTGGTGCCGCCCGACGCCGCCGACAGCGCCGTCCAGGGCGGTGTAATGCAGGCGGTGGCGCACGGTCTCGCCAAGGCGGCGATGTTTGCGACGGCCGGCAGCATGATCGTCGCCACCGGACGCGATGACATCGGCCACCTGGGCGGCATCGACACGCGCCTGCCGCTGACCCTGTTCAGCTTCGGCCTGGCCGGGGTGACGCTGATGGGCCTGCCGCCCTCCGGCGGCTTCTCCGCCAAGTGGCTGCTGCTGTCCGCGGCGCTGGAAACCGGCCAATGGTGGTGGGTGGTCGTCATGATCGTCGGCGGACTCCTCACCGCGGCCTATGTGTTCAAAGTGCTGCGCCGCGCCTTCCTGCCGGTGGCAGAGGGTGACCACGTGGCGCGGGTGCCGCGCACGCTGGAGTTCAGCGCCTTCGCGCTGGCGCTGGCGGCGATCCTGCTGGGGCTGTTCGGCGCGCCGCTGCTGGACCTGCTGGCGATCGGGAGGGCGGCATGATCGACCCCTGGCTGCCCGCGCTGGTGGTGCTGAGCTCCCTGCTGCCGGGACTGATCATTTTTTTCCTGGCGGAATCGCGCATCCGCCTGCGCACCACGCTCAATCTGGTCGGCGCATTCGCCAAGCTCGCGCTCATCGGCGTGATGCTGTGGGGCGTGCTGAACGAGCACGAATACGTGTTCCGTTACACCGTGCTGCCGGGACTCGACCTGGTGCTGCGCGCCGATGCGCTGGCGCTGCTGTTCGTCAGCCTGTCGGCGGCGCTGTGGCTGTTCACCACCCTGTACGCCATCGGCTACCTCGAAGGCGCGCCAAACCGCAGCCGCTTCTTCGGCTTTTTCAGCCTTTGCGTCACCGCCACCGTCGGGGTGGCGATGGCGGGCAACCTGTTCACCTTCTTCCTGTTCTACGAACTGCTGACGCTCGCCACCTATCCGCTGGTGGTGCACCGCGGCACCGAAAAGGCGCTGCGCGCGGGCCACGTCTATCTGGCCTACACGCTCACGGGCGGCGCCCTGCTGCTGATCGGCACGGTGTGGCTGTATGGGCTGGCCGGTCAGGTCGACTTCGTCCAGGGTGGCTCGCTGGCCGCGCTGCCGCCGGAAACGGCTGGGCAACTGCAGATCATTTTTCTGATCCTGATCGCAGGCCTCGGAGTCAAGGCCGCGCTGGTGCCGCTGCATGGCTGGCTGCCGATGGCAATGGTGGCGCCGGCGCCGGTGTCGGCGCTGTTGCACGCGGTGGCAGTGGTCAAGGCCGGCGCTTTCGGCATCGTGCGCGTCGTCTACGAGGTCTACGGCATCGAGTTTGCGCAATCGCTCGCCCTGCTGCTGCCGCTGGCGATCGCCGCCTCGATCACCATCATCTGGGGCAGCCTGCGCGCGCTGTTCCAGGATGATCTCAAGCGGCGCCTGGCCTATTCCACCGTCAGCCAGGTTGCCTACATCGTGCTCGGCGTCGCCCTGTTCGGCCCGCTCGGCACCATTGGCGGCCTGGTGCATCTGGTGCATCAGGGCATCATGAAAATCACCCTGTTCTTCTGCGCCGGCAACTACGCCGAAACCCTCGGCATCCACAAGGTGAGCGAAATGAACGGCGTCGGCCGGCGCATGCCGTGGACCACGCTCGCCTTCACCCTCGGCGCGTTCGGCATGATCGGGGTGCCACCGCTGGCCGGCTTCATCAGCAAGTGGTATCTCGGCCTCGGCGCGCTGGAGGCGGGCATGCCGTGGGTGCTGGCGGTGCTGGCGGCATCGAGCCTGTTGAACGCAGCCTACTTTTTGCCCATCCTGCACCGTGCCTGGTTCCGGCCGCCGCCCACCGCCTGGCCGCACGAACATATTCCGCAGCGCGGCCGCTGGGAAACCGCGCCGCTGCTGCTGCTTCCGCCGCTGGCCACCGCCGCCGCCACGCTGGTCGTCGGCCTGCTCGCCGCCAGTGATTTCAGCCCGCTGGACTGGGCCAAGCTCATCGCCGATCGCGAGTACCTGCAATGAACGCCCTGATCGTCACCAGCCTGGCGGCGCCGCTACTGGTCACTGGACTGCTGTGGTTTCCGTTCAGCCGTGCGCTCGGTCTGCGGCTGGCGCCGTGGACGCCACTGCCGGCGCTGCTGCTTGCGCTGATCGCGCCAATCCCTTACGAATTCGACCTGCCCTGGCTGCTGCTCGGCACCCGCCTCGGCCTCGACGACACCGGCCGCGTCTTCCTGCTGTTCACCGCGCTGATCTGGTTGACCGCGGGGTGGTTTGGCCGTGCCTGGCTGGCGCATGACGAACGCCGCCACGCCTTTGCCGGGTTTTTCCTGCTGACCCAGGCCGGCAACCTCGGCGTCTGCCTGGCGCTCGATGCGGCGAGCTTCTATTTCTTTTTCGCGCTGATGACTTTCGCCGCCTACGGACTCGTCGTGCACGACCGCAGCGCCGCGTCCCGGCACGCCGGCAGGGTGTATCTGGCGCTGGCGCTGGCGGGCGAAATGCTGATCCTAACCGGCCTGCTGCTCGCCGTGGCGGCGCATCCGCTTGCCGTGGCCTGCCTGATCCTCGGCTTCGGCGTGAAGACCGGGCTGCCGCTGCTGCACGTTTCACTGCCGCTGGCGTATGCCGCCATTCCCATCCCTGGCGCAGCGGTGCTGGCGGGGGCGATGAGCAAGGCCGGCCTGCTCGGCTGGCTCCGCTTCCTGCCGCTGGGCGAGACGGCGTTGCCGGATGCCGGCACGGCGATGCTGCTGGCCGGTCTGCTGGCCATCTTCTTCGGCAGCCTCATCGGCCTGACCCAGCGCCAGCCCGGCGCGCTGCTCGCCTACTCCAGCATCAGCCAGATGGGCTACTTCAGCCTCGCCCTCGGCGCCGGCCTGCTCGCGCCCGAACTGTGGCCGCTGCTGCTGCCGGTGGTCATGCTCTACGCCCTGCACCATGCGCTGGCCAAGGCCGCCCTGTTCCTCGGCGTCGGGATGGCCGAGCGGCACGGCGCCTCGCGCCGGGTGATGCTCGGCCTCGCCCTGCCCGCGCTCGCGCTGGCCGGCGCGCCCTTCACCAGCGGCATGCTGGTGAAGGGCGGGCTCAAGGCGGGCCTTGCAACCCTGCCGGTGCCGTGGGCGAATCTGCTGGCGCTGCTGCTGCCGCTGGCCGCACTGGGCACGGCCCTCTTGATGGTGCGCCTGCTCTGGCTGGTGGGGCGGCAAGCCCCGGCGCAGCGGCCGTTTCCTGCGGTGCCGGGCCTGCTTCTGCCCTGGCTGGCGCTGCTGCTGGCGCTGGCCGGGCTGGTCTGGGCAATGGCGCCGCCGCCCTGGGTGGCGCTGGCGCTGCGCTTCGGCGCCCTGCTGGACGCGGCCTGGCCGCCACTGGTCGCGGCCGCGCTCGGCTTTGCCGCGTTGCGTCTGCGCTGGCGCGCGCCGGCGCTGCCGCCGGGCGACGTGCTGGTGCCGCTGCTGCGCGGGCTGGCTTATCTCAGGCGACGGGCACCGGCATTGCCCAAATGGCGAATCGCGCTGCCGGCCGGCTCACGCGCCGCGGCCCGCTCGCCGCAGCTGGAATCGCAGTTGCGCGCCTGGGGCACGGCGGGTGCCTTGTGGCTGGTGCTGCTGGCGACGGTGATCGCGCTGCTGGCCGGTGCGGGTTAGCGCGGCTAACGAAGTGCCGCTTAGAATCCCTTGGAGAATATCGTGTGTGACCCGAATGGCACTTACGGGCATTTCGGGCGCAACAGGCCAGATTTCACATGAGAGCGCACGGACCAGGTTTCGGGGCGCTTTAAGAAACCGTCCCTATAATTGCGTCCTGACAGAAATATCCACAATAGGAGTGTGCTCATGCGAACGTATCATGGGACGGTCACGGTTTTCGGGATGGACAGGCGCCGAAAATGGGCGGCCATTTTCGCGGTTCTGCTGCTTTCCGCGTGCGGGGGCGGGGGCGATAGCAGCGATAGCGGCGCGCCAGAACAGGAAACCGAGCAGGAAACGGAAAACAGCAACACCGTCCCTGGCGCGCCCATCATGCTCGCCCAGCCCGAGGACACAACAGGGCGATTGCTGGCATCCAACTGCTTCCAGTGCCATGGTACCGGCGGCGCAGGGGGCTTTGAAAGCATTCGCGGCAATGAGGCTTCCGAAGTCCTGGACTACCTCACCCAACCCGCCAGCAGCGACATCATGGCCGCGCACGCCCAGGGTTATACCCGCGCTCAACTCGAAGCCATCATCGCCTATCTCCAACGATAACCCCTGGGGAGACACAATATGGAACTCAAAAAACACAATATAGATCGCCGCCGCTGGCTGCTCCTGACCGGTTCCGGCCTTGTTGCCGGCCTGATGCCGCGGATTGGCTGGACCGACGGCGACGCGGAATCGTCCGCTTCGAATGTGGTGTTCAAGCTGGCCGAAACGGGGCTGGTCGGAAAAGTCGTGGTTGTGGGCGGCGGCATGGCCGGCGCCACGGCAGCCAAGTACCTGCGTCTATGGGGCGGTGCCGGTCTGTCCGTCACCCTGGTGGAACCCGCCGCCGCCTACACCTCCAACATCATGAGCAATCTGGTGCTCAACGGCGGCCGCAGCATCAATACCTTGAGCTTCAACTACGGCGCACTGAGCGCCAATTACGGGGTCGCCGTCAAACACGCCACCCTGACCTCCATCGATACCGCCGGCAAGCAGGTCCTGCTGTCGGACGGAAGCACCCTGCCTTACGACCGGCTGGTGCTGGCGCCGGGGGTCGAATTCGAGGATGCCTACGGGCTGACGCAGTCCGACTATGAATCGATGACGCCCCATGCCTGGCGCGCCGGCGCGCAAACCCTGTTGCTGCGCGACCAGCTTGCGGCCATGCCCGCCAACGGGACGTTTGTCCTGACCATCCCCAAGGCGCCCTACCGTTGCCCTCCCGGCCCCTATGAACGTGCCTGCCTGGTCGCTGACTACCTGAAAACCTTCAAGGGTGCGGGCAGCAGGGTCATCGTGCTCGACGAGAATGCCGGCATCCAGGCTGGTGTGGAAAGCTTCACCCGCGCGCTGAACGTCATTCATGCGGGTGTGCTTTCCTATCATCCGGGCGTCAGCGGCATCGCGATCGATGCGACCAGCAAGACCGTCAGTTACGTCGACAAGAGCGGAGTACCCCAAGCCCTCAGCGCCAATGCGATCAACCCGATTGCCCCCCACCGCGCGGCTGGCAGTGCGGCCGGAGGCTGGCTTGCCGAGGCAGGCCTGGCCAACGGCTCGAGCGGACGCTGGGCGCTGGTCAATGTGCTGAGCTATGAGTCCACCGTCAAGCCGGGCGTGCATGTCATTGGAGATGCCTCGCAGTGCGGCATGCCCAAGGCAGGACACGTGGCCAACCAGGAAGCCAAGATTTGCGCCGATGCCATCATCAGGCTGCTCGCCGGAGGCCAGCCCGATCCGCAACCGGTCGCCAATTCCGCGTGCTACTCGCCGATCACGGCCAGTTCCGCTTCCTGGCTGACGGCGGTTTATCAGTATGACCCGGTCAGCAGCAGCATGAAAATCGCAGCCAACGGCGGCAGCATCGCGAATGCGAGTGCCACCGAAGCGGCCGAGATCAGCACCGGGAATTTCGAGCAGATGAATGTCTGGTTCAGCACGCTGATGTCGGACAGTTTTGCCTGATGCCTGAGCGAATCGCCTTGATGCGAGATCAAGGCGACTCTCCCCATAACGTCACGTCACCATTAACGTCAGGGAAGATGGGGCGATGCTCTCGCGCCATACGCCATAAAACCTCGTGCAGGCGAATTTTGTTTGCGCTTGTTTTGTTGTGATTGTGCAACAAAACAACACTTTTTCCACCAAGAAACAGAAAAAACAACAGCTTTGCTTGCCGGTCGGCCCCGGGTCTGGATAATCGATTGCGTCCCCCAAGCACATATCCGTGCAGGACAGTTTTGCAGAGCTTCAACCATATATAACGGTTTCTGTTTTTACTTTCTTAGGAGAAAGCAATGAAAAAATCACTGATCGCCCTGGCCGTTGCCGGTGTCGTTTCCGCTCCCGCTTTTGCGGCTACTGCTAACGTTGACGTGTATGGCGTGATGAATGCAGCCGTGTCCTATGTTGATGACCAGCCCTCCGCCATCAATGACATTCAATTCTCCACCTTCGGCAGCCGCATCGGCTTCAAGGGCGCTGAAGATCTGGGCGGTGGCATGAAAGCCATTTGGCAGATTGAATCCGGCGTCAACTTCGAAGAGCAAAGCGGAAGCCTGAGCGGCCGCAACAGCTTCGTCGGCCTGTCCGGCGGCTTCGGTACGGCTCTGATCGGCAACCACGACACCCCGCTGAAGTCGGTTGGCCGCGCTGTCGATCTGTTCGGCGACACCATCGGTGACTCGCGCAACGTCATGGGCGGCGGTTCCGACCTCCGCGCCAAGAACGTCGTGGCCTACATTACCCCTGATATGGGCGGATTTGGCATCACTGCTGCCTACTCCACCGATCTGGGTGTGTCGGGCGCCGCAGGTGATGCGGATAATCGCGGCGTCTACAACCTGAGCGCCACCTACAAGAACGGCCCCCTGTTCCTGGGCCTGGGCTACGGCGACGGCGACGGCCATGAAGCTGCTGGCCTCGGCGCTCACATGCGTGGTGCTGCCGGCTTCACCATGGGCGCCCTGAAGTTCGTCGGCCAGTACGACAAGCTGGACGGCGACAACAGCGCTGATTACGACGCATGGATGGCAGGTGTTGCCTACACGATGGGCGCAATCACCCTCAAGGGCAACTACATGGACGGCGATTTCGACGGTGCCGGCGCAGATCCCCAGCAGTTCAACATTGGCGCTGATTACGCCATGTCGAAGCGCACCAAGCTCTATGCTGTGTACACTGACGGCGAGAATGTCGTTCTCGGCGGCGGCGCAGGCTCTTCCGACCAGATCCCCTCCGGCGTTGCTGGTGGCGACGTCTCCGGCTTGTCGCTGGGTATGGTTCACACCTTCTAATTCGACGCCGGGGCAACCCGGTTTGAATGACGAAGCTGAAACGGGCTCCTTCGGGAGCCCGTTTTTTTTATGGAAGCGCAACAAGAGTGCATCGTGTCTAAACCTCGCCCAGCATTGTTGCTACACCTCGGTTCACGATCGCCGGCATTCTCATTCTGCTAGGGAAACACTGATTTATTCGCTGCCCAGGGTATCGAAGTGATGCCGGCTTTGCGAGAATCCGCATGGTGATGACTGAACGAAAGACGGCGATGCAACAGAGCTTTTCTGACCTGGAATACGCGGCCAA
>Ga0209643_1000210_pt1 | contig 137406 bp, 119 predicted proteins | sample AutmiccBRH37_all_FD_187383 | JGI IMG/M metagenome (GOLD analysis project Ga0209643, IMG submission 187383) | Deep subsurface microbial communities from Mt. Terri, Switzerland - Autotrophic microbial communities BRH/37_all (SPAdes) (version 2) | ecosystem: Environmental > Aquatic > Deep...
AAGCAAAAAGAACAAAAAAGGAAGGGGAAGAAGAGGTGTTACATTTTCTCTTTTTAAGAAAATGAAGAAGAGAGGCTACGCATTTTCAAACCGCCTCTCCAAGAACATTATCAGGCCGCCGCTGACATTCTGCTAGCTCTCGGCTTTCGGACCGATGAAAATAACCAAGAAACGGCTTCATGTACTCATCAATACCTGGACATATAATCTCTGTATTCATGTCCAGAAATTATCATATCTACTATTTTATAGCAACCTATATGTCGGAGTAGTATTAGCCTGCCCTGCGCAAAGTGCCCCACAGATAAGAACCCGAACCTCGAGGTCGTGGAGCAACTTGATAAACCGGTCAAACAATCCGGCATGAAATACTCTGATCTTTCTGTCGACTACCCGTGCTTCACGGATCTCGGCAATCAGCAGAGTCTCCGCCGAGTCGAAAACAGGAGAGATACGATTTTCCCACACAGTAATTGCGACATTCATGACCGTTGTTCATCTCCTCTTTACCGGAGAAATTGCAAACGGAGCACCAACGTTTGGGCTATTTCATGTTTATCAAGTATTTCAGTGGAATAGAGAGGACAACAGGAAAACAGGGAGAAAAACGAGAAGATCATGAGTGGCAATTCTGCAACCCATTGCGACTATCGAGAGGTGCAGCATTGCGACTCTCAGCACGACTCTTTACGGCCGGTGCGGCCATCGATTTCAGGCAGGGAAATATCGTATTTTTTGAGTTTGCGAAAAAGAGTGCTTTTATGGATTCCGAGAGCGCGTGCCGCCGCCAGGCGATTATAGCCATGTTTTCTCAGCGCCAGGGCGATGATTTCCGCTTCGGTGACCCGCACCCCGGTCGCAATCGAAGAATCAGGCCCCGGCAGGCCGCTCTTTCGCTGGAGCAGGTAGGCAGGGAGATGGGCAACTTCGATCTCTCCTTGCCCGCAGAGGACGAACCCATGCTCGATAATATTCTCCAGCTCCCGGATATTACCGGGATAGTCGTGGGCCAAAAGGAGGGCCATCGCCTCCTGAACGACGCCGGGAACAGTCCGGCCGCGCATGCGATTCATCTTGTTGATGAATCGTTCGATTAGCAGCGGGATGTCTTCCATCCGCTCTTTCAACGGCGGCAGGTGAAAACGGATGATATTGATGCGGTAATAGAGATCCCGGCGGAACTCCCCTTTTTCCACCATTTCGCCAAGATCGCGGTTGGTCGCAGCTATAATCCGGGTATCGGTTTTTATTTTCGTCACGCTGCCGAGCGGCTGGAATTCTTTTTCCTCAAGAACCCGCAGCAGCCTGACCTGAAAGGCAGCGCTGGTATCGCCGATCTCGTCAAGGAAAACCGTACCCTTGCCGGCTGCCTGAAAGAGTCCCGGTTTATCCTTATCGGCACTGGTAAAAGCGCCGGCTTTATAGCCGAAGAGCTCCGATTCGAGCAGGGTATCGGGGAGAGCTCCGCAGTTGATGGCGACAAAGGGTTCATCCTTGCGCAACGACAGGCTGTGCAGGGCTTTGGCCATGAGTTCCTTGCCGGTACCGGTGTCGCCTTCGATCAGCACGGTGCTGTTGCTTTCCGCCACCTGGCTGAGAATATTGAAGATCTTCTTCATCGCCTTGCTGCGGCTGACCATGTCGCCGACCACAAAGCTGCCGCTCAGTTCGCGGCGCAGTTCCTCGACCAGGCTATGATCACGGAAGGTTTCCACCCCGCCGAGAATCTCGCCGTGCTCATTTTTCAAGGGCGAGGTCGAGACGGTGATCGGCACCCGCTGCTGCCGGCTGTTAATGATCGATGTTGCACTGGAGACAAAGGATTTGCCTTCCTTCATGGTGCGCTTCAGGGCGCAGGCCCCTTCGCACATGTTGGAGCGAAAAACCTCCCAGCAATACCTGCCGATGGCCTCGCTGCGCGGGGTGCCGGTAATCTCTTCGGCAGCCCGGTTGAAGCTCATGATTCGCCACTTGTGATCGACCGTAAAAACACCATCGGCAATCGATTCGAGGATGATCTCGTTGGCCTTTTTCGTTATCTCGTCAACCTCGTTCATTGCCCTTCTCTTCTTTCTATCGCCTGAAGGACGAAGGGATAGATGTTTTCCGTGATTAGAGCGTAGCCTTCGGCATTGGGATGAATTCCGTCACCCTGGTTGAATCCGCGCTGCATCGCCACCCCTTCGAGAAAAAACGGATAGAATATCGGCTCGAATTCGTCGGCAAGTTTCGGATATACCGCATTGTACCGGGCTACATAAATCGGCCCGAGGTTGTAGACCATCTTCATCCCGGCCAGGAGGACGACCACATCCTTATCCCGCAAAGTCGTCAGGATTTCGCGAAGATTGTCCTCCAGCAGCTGCGGATCGATACCGCGAAGACCGTCATTTGCCCCGGTCTCGAGGAGTATGATATCCGGCTCCATGGTAAGAATCCAATCCAGCCTGGAAAGTGTGCCGCTGCTGGTCTCGGCGCTGACGCCTGCATTGATCACCCGGTAATCGTAGCCGGCGGCCTGCAGCTTTTTTTCAAGCCTGGCCGGATAGCTCTTCTCTTCGGCAACACCCTGGCCTGCGGTAAGACTGTCCCCTACTGCCACTATGGTCTTCATCGTCTTGTTCTGCTCCTGGTTCTGTGGCTTTTCCTGTTTCTCCCGGTTGCAGCCGGAAAGAGACAATGCCATTATGAGCATTATCACATAAAAAGTCTTTCCCATTCTTTCCTCACTCGCCAAAAAACTTCATTCACCAACTGTCGAATTTTCCGTCTCATAATTGTTCGCGCAGAAACCGGGCGGGTTTTTTGCGGATGATCGTAATCGAACTGAGCAGGCCGAGAACGACGACCAGCCCCACCGTCGCCGCCAGCAATACTGAACATGCCGCCCAGTAAGGCTGGTACGCGATATCCAGCAGATATCGACAGACGCCCCAGCTGCCCAGCTGGCCGACCAAGATCCCGCACCCGCCGCTCAGAAGAGCGAGGAGCAGATTCTCCAGAAGGAAGACCTGGAGAACAAAGGTCGAGCCGGAACCGAGGATTTTATAATAGACGGCTTCCTCCATCCGCGCCATTCTGGTTGCAAGAATCGAGCTGACCAGGATGAGCGCCCCGGCGAGAATCGAAAAGGCGGCGAAAAAAGTGACAATCACCGACAGCTTTTCCATCAGTTTGCCGAGTTCTGCCGCAGTTTCCCCGACATTGATCGGACTGATATTGGGATACCTGCTCACCACACGGTTTTCGAGCCGGCCTAAATCCTCTTTATCGACATTGATGGCGGCAAACATTGTCTGAGGAGCAGCCTTGAGATATTGCGGCGGGAAAACAAAATAAAAATAGGGATAGAGCATCGATCTGGTGCGGCTGCGGATCGAAGTCACCTCCGCCTGCAACGGCACGCCCTGAATGTTGAAATCCAGGATATCGCCGATCTTCATGTCGCCCATCTCGACCACGGTATCGAGCAGGGAAACCGGCGGCAGGGAGCCGGCGGCCCTCTTCCGGCCAAACAGGCTGTCTCCTTCAACCAGCATTTCGTCCGGCAGCAGCGTCTCCCGGTAGGTGAGATTGAACTCCCGGGTAAGGCTGTCGCCGCGTTCCCGGCGTTCGGCTTCCCGGTTTATCTTGCTGCCGTTGATCGCCTGGAGCCGTGCGCGAATGACTGGAAAAAGCTCGACCTCCTTCCCCACCATGTCGATAAAACCCTGCTGCTGATTCTTCTGGATATCGAGAAAAAAGAGGTTCGGCGCGCTGGCGGGATAGGAATCGATATAGGTGGCACGGAGGTTCTGTTCCACCAGATAAATAGAGAGCAGCACGGCAAGCGCCGATGCTAAAGTCACCACAATAGCCTTGGTGGCATTGCCCCGGCGCAGCAGGCTTCTGATCGCCTGGCGCAGAGGAAGCACCGACAGGTTGAGGCGGGATATGAAATACAGCAGCACGCCGATCAGCACCGAGATCAGGGCAACCAGGCCGAAAATTCCGCCCATGAAGTATAAACCGATGCGAACATCTTCGAGCTGCCGGATAACCAGACCGGCCAGGAGGATAATGCCACAGACGATCATCACCCGGGTAGTCGTCTTTTTAAGACCCGTCCCCCTCTCCTTCCTGAAAATCGCCGCCGGCTTGACATCTTCTATGCCGCTCAGCGGCAGGAAGGTGAAAAAGGAAACAACCACCAGACCAAGCCCCATACCCTCGACAATATCGGCAAAGGATGCCCCCAGAGCGATATTTTCCGGCAGCAGACCGGCCAGCAAGGCGGAAAAACTCTGTTTAAGGACAAGACCGGATAAGATGCCCAAACCGCAACCGATCACGCTGAGAAAAATGACCAGCACCAGGTAGTGACGGAGGAGAAACCCGCCGGTTGCACCAAGCGAGCGGATAATCGCAAAACTTTTCACCTTCCGCCGCAACAGCGCAGCCAGGGCGCTCTGCATGCCGATGCCGGCGAGCAGCAGGGTGAAAACGGAAATGATCGAGAGAAAAAACAGCAGGTTATCGAAAAAACGTTTCACCCGGGAACTTGCGGTCGCCGAAGTGGCAACCCGCTCCTGACCGGCTGCAGCCTTTGCCTTCAGCCGGGCGGCGGTCGTATCGATCAAGGTCTGGTCGGCGAGTTTGATCAGGGTCTCGTAGTTCACCCGGCTGCCTTTTTCGACCAGATCCATACTTCCGAGATCGGTGGCCGAGACGAAAACACGCGGACCGAAATTAAAAAAATCGACAGGCCGCAAGGACTCGCGGCTGACCACGTCGGCAATTTCAAACGAAGCGCTGCCAAGGAGCAGCTGGTCGCCCACCGCAACGCCGAGCCGCTCAAGAAGCGCCGCCCCGACAACAACCTTGCCCGGTTGCAGGACACCCGCAAACTCCCGGCCGGACCGCAGTTCAACCTGCCCGTACAGAGGATAGCCGCTTTCAACCGCTTTTATATTGGAAAACAGCGACTTGTTGCCATCCTCTGTTCTCGCCATCGAATAAAATTCCCAGGTGTCGACGGAGGTTATGCCTTCTTCCTGCCGCAGACCGGCAAGCTCCTCGGTAAGAGCCGGGGATAATTCAGCGTGCGAGTGGACGATGACATCGCCGCCATGCAGACTTCTCGCATCGCCGGCAATGGCGCTGCGGACATCCCGCCGGAAACTGCCGACAGCGACGATACTCACCAGCGAGAGGGCGACACAGAGCACGAAGACCACCGCCTGGCTGCGGCTATGCATGATTTCCCGGATCAGAAAACGATAGTTCATTGTTCTGCCCTGGTATCGCCGGCAATCCGGCCGTCATGGAGGCGAACTATCCGGTCCGCCCGGGAGGCCAGCGTCTGGCTATGGGTGGCCATGACCAGCGTAGTCTGCCGGGCGCGATGGAGATCCAGCAGAAGTCTAATGATTCCTTCGCTGTTTTCGGAATCCAGATTGCCGGTCGGTTCATCGGCAAAGACAATCTCCGGCTCGTTGATCAGAGCCCGGCAGATCGCCACCCGCTGCTGTTCACCGCCGCTCAGCTGTTCGGGGAAATTCTTCCGGCGTGGCAGCAGTCCGACCCGGTCGAGAAGGTTTTCGGCCTTTTTGCGGGCCTGGGGATCTTTTTTCAGCTCGGCCGGAAACATCACGTTCTCAAGGGCATTGAGCGAGGGAATGAGATGGAAAGACTGAAAGACAAACCCCGTCAAGGCATTGCGCACCGGCGCCAACTGGTCTTCGGTCAAGCCGGTGATGTCGCGGCCGGCAATGGCAATCGTGCCGCTGCTCGGCAGATCGAGACCGGAGAGCAGGCTGAGCAGGGTGGATTTCCCGCTGCCGCTGCTGCCGGCGATGACGATGAATTCACCTTTATCGATGGACAGGCTGATATCTTTCAGGACGGAGAGCTTCTGTCCGCCGAGAAAATAGTGTTTGGACAGCCTGTCGGCGGCCAGAATGGTGTCGGTCATGGCGTTCCTTCCGTTGAAATGAGCGTTCAGCAGTCAGCAGGAGCTGTCAGCAGTCAGCGTTCAGCTGTCAGCAGTAATTAGCAATTAGCTGAAAGCTGATCGCTGATCGCTTATATTAACCATTCTGGAAGAAAATTCGACCCGTTGATCAAGCTATTCCATCTTTTTCCTCGGCACTTCTTTGGGCTGGCTCTTGAGTACCCCTTGTGGGGTGTTAGGTAAAGGGCTAATACATTCCAATCGGAATGACGATCCATTCCGGAGATGTCGGCTGAGAAAAAGAATTATGACAAACAAAAATTGACGAACTGTTCAGCGAGGATCGGTCGAAAAACACCTGACCGAGATCGGTTAAAAACCGAAGGCGGGATATTATGGCTGAACCTTGGTAAATTTTTCAATTGAAAAATTTACCAAGGTTCGTGTTCATGTTATTGATCGATCAGAAAAGTATCGAGGGATTCTCCAGCCTCAATTCTCGCTTTAAAAACGTTTGGCATACGTCCCTGACCGGTCCAGGTAATACGCTCGCCCGCCTCATTCCAAACTTCATATTTCGGTTGACGCGGTGTTCGCTTCCCCTGTTTCTCCGGAAAATATTCCGTTAACTCCTCGGGGTTAATTCCGTCTGCCGCCATCATTTCCTTATACTTGCGGATTTTTTCGAGGCGCTCGGCATTTTCTTGTTTTTCTGCTTCTTCTTCGGCTATACGCTCTTCAATGATCGTTTGCAGTTTTGTTTTGATTTCTTCCAGTTGTTCGATACTTAATTCTCTGACAGCACTTTTCAACCGGCGAGAGTGGGTGACAATTCTAATGAAATCGTTCATAAGGTTTCCTTCTAAAGGTATATGAATTTGTTATGATGGTAATATACGATGAACAATATTAACTTAATCTTGAGCCATGTCCAGCCATTTTTTTTAATATCTGATACAACAGGAAATCTTTATTGCTTCTTTCGGTTGGATTTTCCGTCGCGATAAACTTATAACTATTTAATTTAATTATTATTAATAATATTTCTGATGATGTGGATCAAGCCGACGCAATTTTTTGAAAATTTTATTCACGGCTGATAATAAATAGATAATCGCCCGCCGGAGTTTTTTCCGGAATCGGAAATTCCAGCGATCTTTACCCCCCACAGCTAACACCCCTCAAGGGGGTACTCTTTTCAGTCCCCCCTTGAGGGGGATAGTTACCTTGAAGATTGCTTTCCTGTAAAAAACAAGAAAACAATCCTGTAAGGTAAAAGACCGACGGGTCAAACCACCTGTTGATTCCGGTGTGATCTTCATGTCGACTTGAATATTCCTGTTTATGGCAAAAGGAAGCCTTGTCGCATTTTCCTCGACAAGTATCAATAATTTGTCAGGATTAAGTTTAAAAGAGAGCTTGGGCAAATGAATCGGCGTGGACATACAGTATATCTACTCGACAACAGCGGATGGCAGGCAAACTGCAAACAAACGAAACAGGGTGATGGAGAAATTGGCGGGAACAACTTAAAAACCGTTACGAAAGAGAGTCAAAGAGTATTTCGTAACGGTTCAAGAGAGCGGAAACCACTAGCAACAATGATCACCATGGTCACAACTCGGTTATTTTTCGTATCGCTCCTCGATAATCAGCGCTGTTCTGACCAGCCAGGTGATCACGGTAATTCCCAAAGAGAAAATGCCGAGCGTTACGAACAGTTCGACCCAGGTCGGCAGATAATCAACGACCTCACCGAGAGGAGAGGGAATAAGTCCGGGAACGATCAGGCCAATCCCCTTCTCCATCCAGATTGCGACAAACAGAAAGACACAGGCGGGCAGGAGGACTTTTGGATTGTTCTTGCCGGGATTAAAAGCCAGCACCAAGGTCGCAGCAAGGTTCACGCAGACCGAGGTCCAGATCCACGGCACCAGCGAATTATGCCCGTCCATGCCGAAAAAGAGATACACTGCTGCACTCGAGTGATGGGTGGGAAAATAAAACTCTTTAAAAATCTCAGAGAACAGCATGATCAGGTTGATGATCGCCGAAATGACGATGATCAGTCGCAGTTTATTGAAAACACTCCGGTCGATCTTGTACGAGGTGAAGGTGTGGATTGCGGCCAGGATAAGGGCAATCAGCGCCGGTCCCGCGGCAAAGGCCGAGGCGAGAAAGCGCGGTCCCAGGAGCGGATTATTCCAGAAAGGCCGGGCCGGCAAGCCCTGATAGAGAAAGGCCGTAACCATATGAATGGAAAAGGCCCAGAAGATCGACAGAAAGACAAACGGCCGGTATTTTCGTTCATCCGCCTTGCGCCCCATGTAATGGCAATAGAGAATGTAGGCCGGCACCAGAGCGTTGAGCAGAAGATAGCCGTTCAGCACCAGGACATCCCAGGCCAGAATCGATGACGGAAAATTAAAGATGCCGATCCCGGGAATCAGATGCCAGGCCTGCAACGGCCCGCCTAGATCGACCATGATAAATGAAAGGCACATAATCAGCGCCCCGACAGCCACTCCTTCGCCGATAATGACCACCCGGTGAAAATCAGGGTCATGGAAGACATAGGCCGGCAGGATCAGCATGACCGCGGCGGCTGCCACCCCGACCAGGAAAGTGAAGTTGGAGATGTAAAAGCCCCAGCTGACGATATCGTTCATGCCGGTAACCGAGAGACCGTACCGGGCCTGATACGAGTAGGCGTAGATACCCAGTCCCATAAAAACGAGAAGCAGCAGCCGGAAAAGCTGGAAGGCGATTCCGCCTCTGAGGTTCCAGGCAATGGCATCGACAATGAAGGTCCGGAAGTTTTTTTTCGGGCTTGTGTTCATGGTGTTCCTTTTTCAGTCTATGAAATACCAGAATTTGGGTTCGGTACCGAGCTCTTCCTTCATTCTGAAAACTTTCTTGTGCTTGAGGACATAGCGGATCTCACTGTCCGGATCGAGCAGGTTGCCGAAGACCCGCGAGCCGGTCGGACAAGCCTCGACACAGGCGGGAAGTTTGCCTTTTCGGGTCCGCTGGATGCAGAAGGTGCATTTTTCCATCTTCCCCATCGGCCGTTTGCGATTGCCGAGATAGTGCTGCTTCTGGGTAATCTCATCTTTCGGCACTTCCGATTCACCCCAGTTGAACCTCCGACCATAATAGGGACAGGCGGCCTGGCAGTAGCGGCAGCCGATGCACCAGTCGTAATCGACCACGACGATACCGTCCGGCTCCCTCCAGGTCGCCTTGGTCGGGCAGGCCTTGATGCAGGGCGCATTTTCACAATGGAAGCACTGTGTTCCCATGTAGAATTTATTTTCGACCGGGACTTCGTGGTAAAAATTGCCGTTGCCTTCACTCGGGTCGAGCTTGCCCGGTTCCATTTCGAAGATGCGGATGTACTGGGTATTGGTCTTCCGGTCGAGGTTGTTTTCGTTGATGCAGGCCGACACGCATTCCATGAACCCCTCACAGCGGGTGATATTGAAAGCATAGCCATAGAGTACCTGCTCGACCGGCGGTTCGGTGCCGATCTGCAGCTCCATGCCGTCCCTGAGAGACGCCAGCCGTTCCAGTCTGGCCACGGTCTGATCCTTTTCGTCCTGGGTCATCAGCCGGTAGTTTTTCTTGAAAAATTCCTGCCAGCGCAGCTTCAGCTCCTCGCTTGTCGCGGCACCCACGTCGGGGACGCAACCGGTGACCAAAGACGCGCTGACCGCGGCCGCACCGATGGAGAGCCCCTTCAGGAAGGACCGGCGGCTGCTCTTTTCTTCCAGGGCCTCTGTCGGATTTTCGGATTTTTGATCCTGATCGATTTTCTTTTCCCTCATGACATCCCCCGTCAATTCAGCGGTACGGCATAGATAACCGGAAATCTTTTTTCGAATTTCGGCGAATGCGGATCGTGGCAGGTCGTGCAGTTGTAGACGACTCTGTCGCCTGCCCAATTCTCGACCCGTTTGCCGTGCGCCCCGCCAACCCAATCGCGTTTCTGGCGAAAATGGCACTGGCCGCAAAGCTGATAGCTGTGATCGAAATCGATCTTTCTGCCTTTTTTATCCTCGAGCGCGTCGCGGTCTTCCGGATGATGACAATCGATGCAGCTGAGGGCGTTGCCCTCCCGGCCATGCTGAACCACAACATTGCCATGGGTGAGTTCCAGGGCATTCTTGCCGCGCACTTCCTTGTCGGTGTGACAACTGCTGCATTTAAACCGCTCGATCTCCTGTTTCCTCGCCAGCACCCGAAAGGAACCGCCCTGATAGTCTTCCTTGGCCAGCACCGTCGGCTGCGTTACAGGCAGAACCTGGGCGACAGAGCGGTTGTCAAACGGCGTGTTGACAGCTTTGACCTCATCGAGAAACGATTTCTCACTTGCCGCCCCGGGTTGTGCCCCCGCAAGAATTAAAAGCAGCAGCAAGAATGCGGTCGGCAGCAATCCTGCCGTACGATGTACCCATCTTTTCATAGAAAACCTGCCAAAATAAAATTATTTTCGCTTAAATACACTCAAGCCATCCGCCTCTACCGCCGGAACATGGCACTGGCGGCAGTCGCCCCGGGCGGCATGCGTAACCCGTATTTCAGCCACAGCCCCAGGGCCGGTATGACAGGAGATGCAATTTTCGCGGAGCTGCAGACTGTGCGGGATCGTCGGCGGCGAGCTGCTTAAAGAAGACCGACCGAGACGCGGCGGATCCATCGACTGCCAGTTGCTCGCGACAAACGGTTCCTCGGTTACCACCGGCACATGGCACTGGTAACAGAGGGTGTTTTCAGGGTGCGGGGTGACCGGGACGAACTTGCCGAACTCGGCACTGTAGCCGCCTTTGCCATGACAGGACAGACAGTCCGTCTCGTTGCCGCTGAAGGTTACATCAACCGGGTGGGGAATTCGCGGCGGCGAACCGGGATACTGGCGCAACTCATAAAAACCGGCAAGATTACGATCGCCGGAATCGGCCGTTGTATAGATTTCCGGCGTCGCCCGGCGCGCGGCAAAGCGTTTTTTTGCCTGGTTATCGAAATCGTCATATGCGGTATCGGCCGAAAAGGCTTCAGTCCCGGTCAGGAACATTCCGAGCAAGCAGAGGGCGATGGCGGCATGCGCCACCGGTTTATGCCCTTTTTCTGGTTGTTTCATCATGCTTTCTCCAGTCTCACGGCACATTTTTTATAATCCGGCTGCTTGGAAATCGGGCAGAAGGCATCCAAGGTAACCTCATTGATAAGGTAGCTCTCGTCAAAAAACGGCACGAACACCATACCTCGCGGCGGCACGCCCCGGCCGTTGATCTGAACCGGCATGGTGATGTCGCCGCGGCGGGAGATGATCTTCACCTTCTCGCCGTTGACTACGCCGAGCTGTGCCGCATCTTCCGGATGCAGCTCGACATAGGACGACGGCACCGCGTTATGGAGAACCGGAATACGCCTGGTCATGGTCCCGGTATGCCAGTGCTCGATAACCCGACCGGTGTTGAGCCAGAAGGGATATTCGCTGTCCGGTGATTCCGCCGCGGGCTCATAGGGCCGAGCCCAGATCCAGGCCCGGTTGTCCTTTTTACCGTAAAAGTCGAACGTCTTGCCGTTGGTGCAGGCCGGATCGTATTCGGGATTGAAACGCCAGCGGGTCTCCTTGCCGCCGACAAACGGCCACTGCACGCCCGAACGTTCAGTGAGTATTTTATACGAAGCCATCTCATGCTTTGGCCCGCTGTGAAACCTTCGGTATTCCTCCCAGATTTTCTCGATATAATTGTCCTGACTCCAGGGAAACTGCTTTTCAAAGCCAAGTCGTCTCGCCACTTCGATAATCTGCCAGGTGTCCGACATCGCCTCGCCCGGCGGATCGAGGATCTGGGCAAAATGCTGGGTCCGCCGCTCCGAGTTGCCGAACATACCCTCCTGTTCGATCCACATCGCAGCCGGCAGGATAACGTCGGCAATATCGGTGGTCGGCGTCGGATAAATATCCGAGACCACAATGAAACGGTCATCCTTCATGGCGCCGTTGCGGTAGCGTTTGAGGTTCGGCATGGTGACCATCGGATTGGTCACCTGGATCCAGATGAATTTGATGTCGCCCCGGTCGAGAGCCCGGAACATCTCCACTGTATGATAGGTGGGTTTCGGGTCGATATTTTCGACCGGCACCTCCCAGATCTCCGCCGCCATCTGCCGGTCATGTTCGTTCATGACTACGCCGTGCGGCAAGGCGTGAGTTAAGGTGCCGACTTCGCGCACCGTTCCGCAGGCACTTGGTTGGCCGGTAAGCGAGAACGGGCTGTTGCCGGGGGTCGAGATTTTCCCGACCAGCAGATGGATATTATAGACCAGATTGTTGATCCAGGTGCCTCTGGTATGCTGGTTCATGCCCATGCACCAGAAGGAGGTGACCTTCAGCGCCGGATCACCGTAGAGGGCTGCAAGATATTTAATATCGCGAGCGGAGACTCCGGAAATCCTTTCGACTTTTTCCGGGGTGTAATCCTCCAGAAATTTTTTATATTCTTCAAAAGAAATGGCCTCATCCTGATCGGTAAAAGCGAAATGATCTTCCGTGCCGTAGCCGATATTGGTTTTACCTTTATGGAAGGAGACATGCTCGTTTACGAAGTTCCAGTTGACCCAGCCGTTGGCGATGATCTCATGGCAGATGGCGTTGGCAACCGCAAGATCGGTCTGGGGTTTAAAGAGGATCGAGGTATCCGAGGCCTGGCTGCTGCGGGTCATGCGGGTGGCGAAATCGATGATCTTGACATTTGTTCGACGTTCGCGATTGGCCAGCATGCGGGAAAAGAGCACCGGATGCATCTCGGCCATATTGTTGCCCCAGGAGATGAAAACGTTGGCGTGGTCGATATCTTCGTAACAGCCCATCGGCTCATCGATGCCGAACGAGGTCATGAAGCCGGTCACCGCACTGGCCATGCACAGCCTGGCGTTGGCCTCGACATTGTTGGTTCCCAGGCAGCCCTTGAAGAGTTTGGATGCGACATAGCCGTCCGGGATAGTCCATTGACCGGAGCCATAGATCGCCACGGAATCCTTGCCGTGCTTGTCGCGGGTTTCCTGCAGTTTTTCGGCTACCAGATCAAGCGCTTCCTTGATCGGCACCTCGACCATTTCGCCGTTCTTGCGAATCTTTGCGGTGGTCAGGCGGTCCGAACCGTACAGCGCCTGAACGGAGTGATAGCCTTTGACGCAGCAGAGTCCTTTATTGACACTGCAGTTCGGGTCTCCCTTGACGGCCACGGCACGTCCGTCCATCACCCCGACCAGCACACCGCAGCCGGTGCCGCAAAAGCGGCAGGGTGCTTTCTGCCAGGAAACCAGACCTGAATTACCGGTGACTTTCGGCCAGCCGCCGAAGCTGATTCCCGGAAAAAGCGCCCCGGCCGATGCAATCGCACTGGTTGCTGCGGCACTGAGAATAAACCGTCTTCTGTCGAGTTGTATAGTCACCTCATTCCTCCCTTATTTTTCATCATAGCCAAAGGCCAGGCTGAGAGACCGCAGCGACTGCAGCTTCATCAGAGACTCCTGGAGCGCTTTTTCGGTGGTTTCGTCCGGTGTATCGGTTACAAGAACTACTACTTCGTGATTATCCGCCGGCATGACCCGGCAGAACTGCAACCCCGCCAGATCGGCGCACAGAGTTTCCTTTGCACCGTTTTGGGGGATGGCAAGATAGCTGAAAACAGGCATAACGACTCCGATGTGGTTGGCTGGTTGGAGAAGAGCATCCATTTCCTATTCCTGCATCGTATCATACAATGCAGGATATTCCTTGACCTAGGTCAAATAAATCGAATTGTTATGCGGGGGATGGCAAAACCACCGGAATGCAGAAAAGAAATATCGGCCGGACCTACATGACACTGAGCAGCATTTTCGTGGCCACAACGTACAGCAGCAGGGCAAAAATCCGCTTCAGACGATCGACAGGCAGGCTGTGCGCCAGTTTGACCCCGAGAGGTGCGGTCAAGACACTCACCGCGGCGATGCCGAAGAGAGCGGGAAGATATACAAAACCAACCGAATAAGGCGGCAGAGTGGCAACATTCCAGCCGCCGACAATATATCCGACGGTCCCGGCAACGGCGATAGGCAGGCCGATCGCCGCCGAGGTGCCGATGGCGTTATGGATCCGGATATTGCACCAGAGCATGAACGGCACCGACAGGGTTCCGCCGCCGATCCCGACTAAACTCGAAAACGCCCCGATTATATTGCCGGCGGCAAACATCCCCGCCCTCCCCGGCAATTCCCGGCCACCCTTCGGTTTCTTGTTGAGCAGAAGCTGCGTTGCCACGACATAGAGGAAGATGACAAAAAACACCTTGAGGAACTCGGTGGATAGCGAAGAGGCAAACCAGGACCCCAGGAAAGTGCCGACGAGGATACCGGCAACGATTTTTCTCACCACCTCCCAGTGCACCGCTCCCCGCCGGTGATGGGCCATGAAACTGGAAACCGAGGTAAACATGATGCTGGCCATCGAAGTGGCGAGGGCCAGATGCATGGTCAGTTCATGGGGAACAGCGTCGATCGCAAAAACATAGACCAGCATCGGCACAATGACCAGACCGCCGCCGATCCCGAGCAACCCGGCAAGAATTCCAGCCACGGCGCCTACCGCGCAATAAATAGCAAGTGTAGTAATCATCTTTTCCCTTTTCCCCTGAGAGAGGCCCCGCCCCCCCACAAGGGGCATGATACAAACTCCGATTAGATTCCGCAAAGCGGCTGCGGGCAAAACCAATTTTACCCAAGTTTGTGGCGATTTGGGAGTGACTTTCCACCAATCGACCATTATTATCTTCGTTGGTCGATATTATGTGCACTCACACATTTGCAAAACCGTAAACGAGCCGAACTTTTGAACAAGACTACCTCCAGCAGCGATCGCCACACCCCTTCCGGAGTGCCGTTCTCACAGGTTCGCGACCTGTTGTTGCCGAGCTTTCGTAAACATCGTCTTCGTCTCCTGGCGGGAATTGCGTCGCTTTTTCTGGTCGACCTGCTGCAGCTCATCGTACCGAGGATCATCAAACACGGTGTCGATGGCCTGGAAGCATTGACGATCACCACGGCCGGGCTCTTTCGCCTGGGCCTGATGGTTCTCGGTATCGCCTCTGTTGTCGTTGTCCTGCGGTTTGCCTGGCGGTATCTGATCATCGGTTTTTCCCGGCTCCTCGAACAAGCCATCCGCAACCGGATCTTCAGCCATATTCTCAAGATGGACGCGGCCTTTTTTGAACGGCGGACGACAGGCGACCTCATGGCCCATTCCAGCAACGACCTTGCCGCCGTGCAGATGGCCTGCGGAATGGGGCTTGTGGCCGCAGCCGATTCTCTGGTGATGTGCGTTGCGGCGATAGGTTTCATGATCGCCATTCATCCCCTGCTTACCCTCTATGCGCTGCTGCCCATGCCGTTTCTGGCAGTATCGACCCGCATCCTCTCCGGCAAACTGCACCGCCGCTTTGCCAAGGTACAGGAACAATTTTCCGACATCACCGAATTCTCCCGCTCAAACCTCATTTCCATTGGTCTGATCAAGGCGTATACCATGGAAAATTTCCAGACCGCCAGGTTCGATCGGCTCGGCAGAAAATATCTGAAAAGCAATCTTAGGGTTGCCGCGATTCAGGGTTTGATCAGCCCGATTGCCACCCTGGTGGGCAGTATGGGCATGCTGATGGTTCTCTATTTCGGCGGCAGCCTGGTCATCGACGGGACCATCACCCTCGGCGACTTCGTCGCCTTTATTTCATATCTTTACATGTTGATCTGGCCGATGATGGCGATAGGCTGGGTTGCCAACCTGGTGCAGCGGGGGCTGACTTCCCTCGGCCGCATCCACAACCTGGTAAACAGTCGAGCCATTTTACCCGATCCGGTCCTGGCGGAAGAACCCGCGAAACTCAATCAGCCGGGATTCCGCTTGAACAACCTGACCTTCACCTATCCTACTTCCCGGTCTCCCGCGCTCCGCGACATCACCCTTACTCTCGGCCCGGGTATCCACGGAGTGACAGGACGCACCGGCTCCGGCAAGTCGACCCTCTGCCGTCTTCTTGCAAGACTCTATCCTATCGAGGACGGCATGCTGTTATTCGGCGACCATGACGTGAACCATCTTCCTTTACATTTTATCCGTTCGCATATCGGTTATGTAAGCCAGGAACCGGTGCTCTTTTCCGATACCATTGCCGCCAATATCGCCCTCGGCAGGCAGGATGCCCTGCGCGGGGATGTCATCCGGGCGGCCGAGGCTGCAGCCATCCATGACGATATCCTGGCCCTTAAAAATGGCTACGACACGAAAATAGGCGAACGCGGAGTGAAACTGTCCGGCGGCCAGCGCCAGCGGTTGGCACTGGCCCGGGCCCTGCTCTGCGACCGGCCGGTGCTGATCGTCGACGATGGTCTCTCGGCAGTCGATGTGGCTACCGAACATGAGGTGTTTGCCGGGCTGAAGCGCCATTTTTCAGGAAAAACAGTGCTTATCGTCTCCAACCGCATCAAATTGCTGTCGATGACCGACCATATCATCATTCTCGCCAACGGAGTAGTGGAGAGCGAAGGCGGTCACGACCTGTTGCTGGCGACAAATTCCCTGTATCGGGCCATGTATATCAAACAGATGAAACAGGACAACGAGCCGGAGGACGCACCGTCATGATGGACTACGGCTACAGCGAGGAAGGCCGTGAGGCATCTCTCGGCGATCTCCATCTCTGGCGCAGGATTCTGCGTTTTACCGCACCGTACCGGATTGGCCTTATCGGCGCAGTGATCATCTCCCTGTTGATAACCTGGGCAACCCTGACCCTGCCCTATCTGGTCCAGACCGCAATCGACAACTCCATTACCGCCACGCATCTGCCGGCGGGTGAAAGACTCTCCGGACTTGCAAGGAATGCAATGTCTTACGGTTTCATTATCGGTTTGGTATTCGTAGCCTCCTTCTGCCAGATCCTGGTTCTCGAATGGGTCGGCCAATCGGTCATGCACAGTGTCAGACAGCAGCTTTTCCAACATCTTCTGGATCTCGATCTGCCGTTCTTCAATACCCATCGGACGGGCCAGCTGGTTACCAGGTTGACCAACGATATCCAGAACATGAACGAGATGTTTACCTCGGTCATCGTCACCCTGTTCAACGATTCCCTGCGCCTGCTCGGCATACTCGCCTTGCTGTTCTGGATGAATCCGCGGCTGGCGGCGGTGATGTCCATTTTCGTCCCTTTGTCCCTTGTCATCACCATTCTTTTTGCCCGCCTGGCCAGGGAGCGCTTCCGGGCAATACGCAGCCAGCTGGCAAAACTCAACAGTTTCCTGTCGGAGTCTCTCTCGGGCATAGCCATTCTTCAGCTGTTCGGTCGACAGGAGACGAGCAGGCAAACCCATGAAAACCTGAGTGCCGGTTTTCTCGACCGGACCCTCAGCCAGATCCGGCTGTTCGGCACCTTCATGCCGCTTACCGAATTCCTGAGTTCGGCGGCCGTTGCGCTGATCCTCTGGTACGGCGGCGGTGAGGTTATCCGGCAAAGGATGACGCTCGGTGAACTGGTCGCCTTCATCTCGTATATGCGGCTTTTCTTCCAGCCGCTCCGCGAGCTCTCGCAGAAATATTCGGTGGTGCAGTCGGCCATGGCCTCCGCCGAAAGGATCTTCCAGCTGCTCGATACCAGAAGCACCATCCCGCTTCCGGCCAAGCCCGTACGCTTGTCGAATACCCGGGGAAAACTCGAATTCAAGGGCCTGACCTTCGGCTATGAACCGGACAACCCCATTCTGCATGACATCTCCCTCACCCTGCGACCGGGGCAGACGGTAGCCCTGGTCGGCACCACCGGTTCAGGCAAGTCAACGCTTGTCAACCTGCTGCTCAGATTCTACATGCCGCAAGCGGGCCGAATCACCATCGACGATACCGATATCGCCGATCTTGACATGAAAGAGCTGCGCACCCTGGTTGGCGTCATCCTCCAGGATGTCCTCATCCTCCAGGACAGCCTTTTTGCCAATATCGTCATGGATACCGGCTGCAGTCGTGAGGAGGTGGAGGGCATCCTCCACCGCACCGGGATGAACAGGTTCGTCGAAAAACTTCCGCGTGGCCTGGATACTCCCATCGGCGAAGGCGGAACCGAGCTTTCGACCGGCGAGAAGCAACTGCTTTCTTTCGCCAGGGTGCTATGCCGCAATCCTGCCATTCTCGTCCTGGACGAGGCAACCGCGGCAATCGACACCGAATCCGAAAACATCCTTGAACAGGCCATCGCCGACAGCTTCAAGGGGCGGACCTCGCTGGTCATCGCCCACCGTCTCTCAACGATCAGGCGGGCCGACCATATCATCGTCATGGCCCACGGCAAAATCGTCGAGCAGGGCAGCCATGAAGAGCTGCTGGGCCGGAACGGCCATTACGCCCTGCTGGTGGCTATGGATCTGCACAACGGCAACCATATTGTGAATAACCTCATTCCCTGACCCATCATTTCTCATTGCATTCCCACCTGATTTTCCGCTAGGATAAAAAGACGATATATCCAGGTTATCGTCGGAATTGGGCCTTAAGCGTTTTGCATTAGTGTCTGTCCAGAAATGAGACATTTTGTTCTAAATCGAGGCGCTCGATAAATTTTACCGCAGGCATATACTTGATATTCCAAGGATTAAATTTTGAGAGCAACGAAGAGTTAGGGCAAAACAGCCATTTATGGACAGACACTCGTTAGCCCTTTCATTTCTTTAACCGATGCAGGGAGCCGGACATGTATGGACTGACCATTCAACAGCTGGCGACACACCATCCCTTCTCAATGCGCAAATAAAGGTGGTGCAGGAAGGATGAGAGATCATCGTGACATAGCGGAATACCGCCTTCACCTTCTCTCCAAGGTTTTCATGAGCGTGTCGGATCCGATTTTAATCGAGGACATGGACGGCAAGGTCCTCGAGATGAACGATGAGGCGGTCCGCGCCTATGGCTGGCGCCGCGAGGAGTTGATCGGTCAGTCCTTGAAAATGATCCTGCCGCCCAGGCATCACCTATTTTCCGACGCCCTGCTCAGACGCTGCAACGCGGGCAAAGAGATCAACAACCTGGAGGGAGAGCGTTTGACCAAAGACGGCAGGATCATTCCCGTGCTCCTCACCATGACCCTGTTGCGCGACGAAGACAACATTCCCACCGGCATCGTCACCATCGCTAAAGATATCAGCGCCCGTAAAGAAAAAGAGCAGGAACTGGAAAAACAACGCTCCCTGCTGGAAGAGCAGGTCAATCTCCGAACGGCTCAATTGCAGTCGGCAATCGAAGCGGCGGAGAATGCCAACGACGAACTGCAGAAGGTTCAGGACAGGTTATCCATCGCCCTTGACTCCGCCCAGATTGGTATCTGGGAATTCAATGCCAGAACAAGAGAAGAAACCTGGGATGACCGGATGTACGAACTCTTCGGTATCGACAAAAAATCGGCAGCCGACCCGCATACCGAATTTGCCCGGGGTGTTTTGCCGGAAGATCTGCTGAAGCTGCAGGATGAGATCCGCCTGACAATGTCCGGGGAAATAGACTATGACACGGTTTACCGAGTGCGCCGGCCTGATGGTTCCCTCCGCTATATCAAAGGTTCGGGGCTGGTTATCCGCGACCCGGACGGGACTCCCGTCAAGGTTGTCGGGGCAAATTACGATATCACAGAGCTGAAAGACTACGAAACCAATCTCCATATCGCAAAAGAAGCAGCCGAATCGGCCAACAAGGCCAAAAGCGATTTTCTTGCCCGGATGAGTCATGAGATTCGGACTCCAATGAACGCAGTCATCGGCATGACCCATCTGGCCCTGCAGACCGACCTGACGGCCAAGCAGCGGGACTATCTCAGGAAAGCCCATGGCTCAGCCATTTCGCTGCTCGATATCATCAACGACATCCTCGACTTTTCGAAGATCGAAGCGGGCAGGATGGAACTGAAAACATCGATTTTTCCCTTGACGAGCTCCTTGAACAAATCTCCACCGTCTTTGCCGTAAAGGCTGCCGAAAAGAACCTCGAGCTGCTCTTCCACGTCCACCCGGATGTTCCGACTTTTCTCCGGGGAGATCCGTTGCGCCTCAGACAAATCCTGATCAACCTCATCGGCAATGCCCTCAAATTCACCCATTCGGGAGAAATTGTCGTCTCCATCAAGCAGCTGGAAATGGACGGCAAGGCGGTGCTTCTGCAGTTTTCGGTAGCCGACACCGGCATCGGAATGACGGATATTCAGTTGACCAAGATTTTCGATTCATTCAGTCAGGCCGATGACTCAACCACCCGAAAATACGGAGGAACAGGCCTTGGCCTCGTCATCTGCAGACGGCTGGTGAGCATGATGGGAGGCGAAATCCACGTTGAATCACAGCACGGCAGCGGCAGCACATTTACCTTTACCGCGGTATTTTCGACCTCGCCCAGATGCCTTGAGGAAGAGTTTCCGATTCCGGCATGGATGCAGGGCCTGAAAGCACTTATCGTCGACGACAGCATTGTCTCCCGCCGTATTCTCCGGTATGCCCTGGAGTCGTTTTTCATATCCGTTGCCACAGTCAACTCGGGCGAAGGGGCCATCGCGGCCGTTGAAAATGCCCCGGTCGACACCCCATACCAGCTCATTCTCATGGACATGGAGATGGTCGGGATGAACGGCATTGAGGCTTCGAAAAGGATACTGGCCACAGCCCATGCCGACTTCTCCCCAAAGATTATCATGGTCACCGCCTATGGTCAGGAAAAGGTGGCAAGACAAGCGGCATCGGCGGGAATTCATGGGTTTCTGGTGAAACCGGTATCGAAGGCGGCACTGTTCGATGCCATTCTGGAAAGTCACGGCTATACATCGACTCGAAAGGTCTGCACCCTCCATGATCAATCCGCCCTGGAAAGAACGAAGCCGATCTGGGGCAGCAGAGTGCTGTTGATAGAGGATAATCCGATAAATCGGCAAGTGGCCACGGAACTCCTCGAGCAAGCCTGCATTCAGGTGACGGTTGCCGAAAACGGAGAACAAGGAGTCGCCCTGGCAGGATCCGGCGATTATGACCTCGTGCTGATGGATATCCAGATGCCGGAAATGGACGGTTATACTGCATCCCGCCTCATCAGGGAGCATGGCACAACGGCTCTGCCGATCATTGCGATGACCGCCAACGCCATGGCCGGAGATCGGGAAAAGAGCCTCGCCGCCGGGATGAACGATCACCTGACAAAACCGATCGATCCGGAGGAATTCTACAAGACCCTGACGCTGTGGATACCTCCCGGCAACCGGACGGTCCCGCCGCCTCTGAAAAACAAAAACGGGACCGGGAAAACAGATCGGGCAGCCGTGGGGACACTCCCGGATATTCCCGGACTGGATATCCATACCGGGCTTGCCAGAGTAAATAACAACCCCGAGTTATACCTGCAATTGCTCAATAAACTCGTCGAGGATCACCGAAATGATGCCGAGACGATACAAGACGCCCTGCAGGCAGGCGATGCCGTCAAGGCCCGGCGGATTGTCCACACCATGAAAGGTATCGCAGGAAGTATTGCTGCCCACACTCTCCAGCACCGAGCAACGATGCTCGAGCAGGCATTTCAACTGGAACAGGCAGATCGCATCAAGAATCTGCTCGACGATTTTGCCGAAATTTTGGCTGAAACCTGCACTCATATCCAGTCGGCAGTCGGCACGACACCCTCGACTGTTGCTGAGCAGCCGGTTGGCGTGGAACAGGTACTCCTGGTCCTTTTACAAGAGCTGGCTCCCCATGTCCGCAAACGAAGGCCTAAACCTGCAGCAGAGATCATGGCGAGAATTAAACTTTCCCATTGGCCACGCCACCAGCACCAACTTGCAGAACTCGACCGCTCGTTAAAAAAATACCGGTTCAAGGAGGCCCAGGCGCTTCTTGACGCTCTGCTCCCGAAAGATGGTGAAAAAACAGGAGGATGGTTATGACCGATTATTCGCAATGCTCGATTATCATTGTCGACGACACCGAAGAAAATGTCGACATTCTCCTCGACACCTTAGGCGATCTGTATGATATCAGCGTTGCCATAGATGGCGAATCCGCCATGGAACTTCTGCAGGATTCCACTCCCGATCTCATTCTGCTCGACATTATGATGCCCGGCATGAACGGCTATGAGATGTGCGAGCGTTTGAAAAGAGAGACAAGAACGGCAAAAATTCCGATCATCTTCCTCACCGCGCTCAGCGAAGCCCAGAACGAAGAAAAGGGGTTGCGGCTGGGGGCCGTCGATTACATCACCAAGCCGTTCAATCCTTTCCTCGTCAAAGCCAGGGTCAAGAACCATCTCGAGTTGAAAATGCATCGCGACAATCTGGAAATGATGGTGCAGCAGCGCACCGCCGAACTCGAACTCACTCAGGAGATTACCATTGAGAGTATGGGCACCCTGGCGGAATACCGCGATCCGGAAACAGGAGGACATATCCAGAGGACAAAATTTTATGTTAAACTGCTTGCTGAAAAAATTTGCGGTCATCGCCGTTTTTCCTCGCTCACCGTCGAAGCTATCAACTCCATCCATAAGTCGGCCCCCCTGCATGACATCGGCAAGGTAGGCGTTCCGGACCACATCCTGCTGAAACCGGGGAAACTTACCGAAGCGGAATTCACGGAGATGAAAAAGCATACGATCTACGGCCGTGATGCCATTGCCAAAGCCGAACAAAAACTGGGAAACGGCTCATTTCTCCATTATGCCCTCGAAATAGCCGAAAGCCATCAGGAAAAATGGGACGGCAGCGGCTATCCAAATGGCTGGGCGGGTGATGAAATCCCCCTTTCGGGCAGGTTGATGGCGGTCGCCGATGTCTACGATGCGCTGATCAGCAAGAGGGTGTATAAAGCTCCGTTCACCCACAGCAAAGCGGTATCCATTATCGAAGAAGGCAGAGGCCGCCATTTCGATCCGGATATTGTCGATGCATTTCTGGAAATATCGGAAGAATTCCGGCGGATCGCCCTGAAGTATGCCGACTTCGATGAAGAGCGAGAGGCATTACTCAAATAAGGCTGAGGCCGCCGGTTTATTATTGTCAGGTCATGCCGAGATAGGCTTTCTGTACTTCTTTATTTCCCCTGAGGTTGGCTGCCGAATCCGAGACGGTAATCTCCCCGGTCTGCAGGACATAGCCGCGGTGGGCAATGGAAAGCGCCATCAAGGCATTCTGTTCAACCAGCAGAATGGTCATCCCCCTGTCGTTCAGCGCCTTGATGATGTCAAAAATGAGCTCGACCAGGATTGGTGCAAGCCCCATAGACGGTTCATCAAGCATCAGCAGATGCGGGTCAAGCATCAGGCCGCGGGCAATTGCCAGCATCTGCTGCTCTCCGCCGGAGAGCGTGCCGCCATACTGGTCGATCCGCTCTTTCAGACGGGGAAAAAGGGAAAACCCATACTCCATCCGTTCTTCAATAAGGCGGGAATCGCCAACTGTGAAAGCCCCCATCTCGAGATTTTCCTTGACCGTAAGCGTCGGAAAAATCCCACGACCTTCGGGCACGTGAACCATGCCTGAATGGACGATTTCATGGGGCGCCAGTTTCGATATATCCTTGCCGTGAAAGAGCACTTTCCCTTTCTTCGGATGGATCATCCCTGAAATGGTTCGTAATGCCGTGCTCTTGCCGGCTCCGTTGGATCCGATCAGGGTGACGATTTCCCCTTCGTTGACCTCTATCGAAATCCCCTTAAGAGCATGTATCTGTCCATAGTAGCTGTGAATATTATCAACTTTCAGCAGGCTCATTACATTTTCTCCTCGTGCTGTCCGGCAACCGCTCCGCGACCGAGATAGGCCTCGATGACACGGGTATTATTCCGTATTTCCGAGGGGGGACCCTGGGCAATTTTCACGCCGTAATCCATAACGCAGATATCTTCGGAAATATTCATAACCACGCGCATATCATGTTCGATCAACAGGATGGTTATGCCAAGGTCGGACCTGATATCTCGAAACAACCGGGTAACATCCTCGGTCTCCTGCGGATTCATACCGGCGGCCGGCTCATCGAGGAGCAACAGCATCGGATCGGCTGCGAGCGCCCGGGCAATTTCAAGACGCCGCTGGGCGCCGTAGGGAAGATTTTTCGCCAGTTCGTTCTCCACTCTTTTCAAACCGACGTATTCCATCAGCTCTGCCGCCTTTTTCTCAGCCTCATCTTCCTCTTTTTTGAACGATGGAAGGCGGAGCAGCGTTTGCAGAGCCGACTGCTTCAAGTGAATATGCATGCCGACCAGGATATTTTCGATTACCGACATATCCGGGAAAAGACGAATATTCTGGAAAGTCCGGGAAATTCCACTGGCAGCGATCTGATCCGGCCTGAGACCGACCATGGATTTGCCATTGAATTTGATTGTCCCGCTGTCCGGCTTGTAAATACCGGTCAAGGTATTGAAAAATGTCGTTTTACCTGCCCCGTTCGGACCGATTATCGAGACTATTCGACCTTTGTCGAGAGAGAAGGTGACGTCGCTGATCGCCTTCAATCCACCGAAAGTTTTGGTAATATTTGCAATTTCAAGTAATGCCATGGTTCCCCGTCTCCTTATTTCGGTTCTTTCCGATCAAGTTCCCGTTTACGCCGACTGGCAGGAATCAACCCGGCCGGTCGAAAGATCATCATCAGAATAAGGATAAGGCCAAACAACAACCGCTGATACTTTGCCGGATCGAGTTGGGTCGAGAGATCCTTCCAGGCAAAATTGATTATCGGAATAACCGCATTACTCTGACGCAATTCATTCAGATACAAAGAAAATCCCTGAAGAACCTGGAGATTGAGAATCGTCACCGTGGCCGCTCCGAGAATAACTCCGGGAATGGACCCGGCCCCACCCAGAATGACCATGGAAAGCACGCCGATGGACTGCATGAAGGAAAACGACTCCGGACTGATAAATGTCCTGCTTGCTGCCAGCAGCACACCCATCGCACCGGCGAAGGAAGCGCCGACGGCAAAGGCGGTCAGCTTCATCCGCACCAGAGGTATTCCCTGGGCAATCGCAGCGGTCTCGTCTTCCCGTACTGCGGTCCACGCTCTGCCGATCTTCGAATCGTTCAGACGCCTGGTCACAAAGATGATGATAATGATGACGATGAGGGCGTAGACATAGAACATCAGGTTGTATAAATTCGCCGGACTCACATCGTGACCCACTACACCTCGAAAGACCGTATTAAACCAGTCGACCGCAAAATCCGGCATGGTCGGACGCTGGATCGGGGTGATACCCTGCGGGCCGTTGGTAAAATTGAGGGGCTTGTCGAGATTATTGGCAAGGACCCGGATTACTTCCCCGAAACCAAGGGTGACAATTGCCAGATAATCCCCTCGCAGCCGCAACACCGGCAGACCGAGAATTATTCCGGTGATGCCGGCAATGATAATACCGACAACGATAAACATGTAAAAGGCATCCCCGGGCAATAAAAAGGGCAGATCCGACGGTTGTGTACCCGGTGCGTAGTGGAGAACGTAGAATTGCTGCGAGCCGAAAAAGGCCCATAAGTACGCACCCACGGCATAGAACGCCACATAGCCGAGATCGAGAAGACCGGCAAAGCCGACAACGATATTCAAACCGAGAGCAAGCGCGGCAAAGACACTGATCTGGAAAATAACCTCCAGATAAAAAATATTCCTCACCCCGACAATCGGGATAATCACCAGGGCGAGAACTGCTCCGGCAACCAGCTTGAACCGGATACTGGTCCGAAAGAAGTACAGCGATAAAAATGAGGTAATGAGAACCAAAAAGGCGAGATTTGATCGCGGCTGGGTATACACCAGAAACGTGCCGGCGAAAATATGCGCGGTGACGATCAGATACGGCAGCAGCCCTTGGTTCGCTCTGTCGAACAATTCCTTGAAATACGTTGAAACCATGAGAATCTCCTATGCTTTCTGGACAACGTTTTTACCCATCAGACCTTGTGGCCGGAAAATAAGCACAAGGATGAGGATACTGAAGGCAAAGATGTCCTTGTATTCCGAGCCTGCCGCCCCCATGGTAAAAACACCCATATAGGAACCGGCAAATGTTTCCAGCATACCAAGAATAATCCCACCGAGCACCGCTCCGGTCATGTTGCCGATGCCGCCGAGAACGGCGGCGGTAAACGCTTTCAGGCCGGGGAAAAAGCCGACGAACGGGTCAATCCTGGTAAACTTCAGGGCGTAAAGTACGCCAGCCGCACCGCCGAGCAGACCGCCAACCAGAAAAGTTAAAGAGATGATCCCATTGACGTTGATCCCCATGAGACTGGCGGTAGAACGATCCTGAGCAACTGCCCGCATCGCCTTGCCGACCCGCGTGGCGTTGACCAGGTAGTTGAGTCCAATCAACATTAAAACTGTCGAGACAATAACGATTATCGACTTGATGGAAATCCCCAAAGTGAGGTTTGAGGCACCCATTGCCATTTTACCAAAGATAATGCGCGCATCGAAGTTGCCGAAGGTCGGCATGATCCGGTTGAACTGGCCGGAGGTCAGACTCTCGACAAGACGGATGACGTCCTGGAGAAGAAAGGAAACACCGATGGCCGAAATAAGCGGAACAAGCCGCGAAGCACCGCGCAGAGGTCGATACGCGACCCTTTCAACGGTCACCGCCAGACCACCGGCAGCAATCATTCCCAGGATAATCGCAAGAATAAGATATGCATACGCCATCCAGAGAGATGCGCTGGCCAGGATTCCTACGCCGTCAAGGGCGATGAGAAACTCTACGCCGATAAAGGCGCCGACGGCAAAGATCTCACTATGGGCAAAATTGATGAATTCGAGAACCCCGTACACCATGGTATAGCCAAGCGCGATCGCAGCGTAGACAAAACCGATGGTGAGACCATCGATGACAACCTGCGGCAGGTTGATCATGGTGTAGGTAAAGAGAGTGACATTATACTTGTCTGTAAGATCCGCACCGATGACGGTTTTATCCAGGATCAAGGCAAGAGCAATAACAATGACCGACATGACGGCCGCGCTGCCGAGTGAAAAGGCCAGCATCTGACCGACAGGCCGCACTAATTCATAAAAATTAATTTGTCTCAGGAATCGTTTCATATCCACTCCCTAGAGTTTATAATAACCGGCCCTTTACCTGAGCAAAGGGCCGGGGCAATGAACTTAGGAAGCTTATTTCGGCGGAGCAATCTCAAGAGTCTGAACGACCTCGTTTTCACTCCACTTGGTGGGATCTGCCGATTTCACCTGGATGACGAAGTACAGCGCTTTTTCCGGATCGCCGATCTCATTGAAAGTGAAGGTACCGGTAATGCCTTTGAATTCCTTCAATTCACGAACGGCCTTGGCAACTGCCTCACGGCTGGGAACTTCATTATTGTTGGCTTTTGCTGCATTTTCAATGGCTTTCAGGCTGATTGCCATGGAATCGTAGCCTTGAGCGGCAAAAGGCTGAGGAGCGGCATTGTAAGCGGCCTGAAAATCCTCGATGAATTTAGCGGTTCCGGGGTAGATCGATGCGGGGCCGGATACTGTGGAATAGAAGGTACCACCGCCGGAAATCAGATTACCTGCGCCGATCTTTGAAGCATCGGATGAATCGAAACCGTCATCGCTCAAGAAAATTCCCTCATATCCTCTCTCACGAGCCTGCTTGAACAAAACTGCAGCCTGGAAAGCCATGCCGCCAAAATAAACGACATCGGGATTACCGGCAATTACCGGAGAAAGAAGTGCGTCGAAATTGGCTTTTTCTTCGGTTCCTTCAAAGCCCAGAACCTTGATACCGTTTTCTTCGGCTTTTTTCTTGAAGAATTCGGCGATACCCTGGCCATATGCGGTTTTGTCATGGACAACAAATGCGGTTTTTGCACCTTTGGCTGAGGCGAAGTCGGCACCGACCACACCTTGAACGTCATCGCGACCTACGATACGGTTGACTTCCAGATAGCCGCGGGTGGTTACTTTCGGGTTGGTGTTTGCCGGTGAGACATTGACCAGGCCGGAGGTATGGTATACTTCCGAGGAAGGGATCTGCACCCCTGAGTTATAATGACCGACAACAGCGAGGATCGCCGGGTCGGAAACTATCCGCTTGGCATTGGCTACACCGGTGTCGGGATTCGCCTGATCGTCAAAAGGTGCAAGATCAACTTTGAAACCCATCTCTGCCAAAGGTCCGCCCAACTGCTTGAGGGCCATCTCGGCACCACGTTTGATGTCCACCCCGACGACCGACTGATCACCGGACAGCGGTGACTGGGTGGCAATCTTGATGGCTTTGTCCGCAGCTCCGGCGGAACCGCATAAGGCAAGCGTCATACCGGCGGCGACCATCATTTTAAAAACGGAATTCCTGCTCATTGACATACTTCCTCCTCCCTTTGAAATAACAGCTTTTCTGTTCGGTTGACCATGCCGGTGCCGTGGCCTTCGATTATGCGAAAACCTCGACTCCTTAAATTAAAGCAATGGTATCCTCAGCGACCCTCTGTTACAGGTCATGTTTTAGAGAAAAAAGTGGTATACTTAAATTGGATACATTGAAAGTACAAGCCACTTTCCCTCCTTTCTTAGGGTCTGTATGCTAGCTGATTGACTCATCGCACGCAACAGATTTTGCGGATTTTTATGATGATCCCGGTTTTTTTCCCAAATCCTACAAAAGAGTAGTCGGAAATGAAGAATATTTGCATTTTTGTGAGCTCGATGTGCGCATTTATTATAAGGATTTGGCTGCATTGGCCAGGAACACCCCCTTCCTCTCCCGGACACCTCCTTCGACAGACGAAATCGTCCTTCTTATTTATCCTTCCTGATATATAAGAGATTGAAACTTCCTGCTGGAATGACTATTTGCTAGGATGGGAGATACTTTTAAGCAACCAGGAGCAGAAACCGGGTACAGACAGGCAATATCAAAAGGACAAAATACTAAGTATGTTAGACAACTCCAAGCCGAAAATGAAACCACACTCGATTTCTTTCTATGTCATCCTGGGAGCGGCTTTGCTGGCTTTCATCCAGTCGTTCTCGATGCTGTCTCCCATTCTGTTGTCGTTTCTCCTTGTTTTGCTGATTACACTTGCTGTCAATCCATTGATATTGCGGATGCGGGCATTGTCGGGTGGCAGAAGAAGTGCTACGGGACTCATCGTCGGAGCTTTGGTTGTGGTCATTGGCTTAACGGGCTGGGCTTTCTTTGTGCCGATGAAGGAATCTGTTACCAGGCTCTCGGAGCAATTGCCTGCGTACTGGGAGCGCTTCCAGAAACCCCTGATTAAGATGGAACAGCAAGCGGTGATTTCCGAGAAAAAACTCCAGGAGGAAGTTACCAGCGAAATTTCCCGTGACGCTCTGGAAGAAGGCAAATACCAGGCCGCGCGGAAAACCGTCGCTACTGCTCCGCCCAAACCCCAGCAGGAGACGGCTTCTCTTCGTTCCAGTTTGAGCGAGATGCTTCAGGGTGTAGTCGGACGTTTCACCGGAATGGCGTTCAATGCTACTCAGCTCGTGATCGTTCTGGTGACGGTCTTCTTCGGTGCGACTTTTACTCTCATGAATCCTCGTCCGGTCTTCAGGGCAATTTTTGCTTTGGTACCCGAACACAACCACGAGCAAGCCCTGCTCATTGTGCAACGCATAGGAAAATTTGTACCCGGATGGGTTGGAACGACGCTGCTGGGGATGGTGACGATCGGTTTGCTGGTTTTTCTTCTCATGTGGCCTATTTTCGGATTTATGGATGCACTGGTTCTCGGCCTGATCGCGTGCATTCTGGAAGCGGTTCCTTTCCTGGGTCCTGTTCTCAGTGCCGTGCCTGCAATCCTGCTCGCTTTCGGCGAAGGAGGCATGACCCCGTTGCTGGTCCTGCTCGCCTACATCGTGGTCCAGGCTGTTGAGAACAATCTGATTCTTCCATTCATCATGGCACGCGGCATGAAGCTGCATCCGCTGGCGGTGATCTTTTCCATGCTTCTCTGTGTGGCGGCATTCGGGGTGCTGGGTGTTTTGGTTGCAGCCCCTCTGGTTGCCATAATCAATATCTTTCACGACGAGCTCTACCGTAAGCGCTTCCTTCCTCGGACCACAGATGCCGAGTTGGAAAATCTGGCCAGAAAAGCTCTGTACGAAAAGTAGGACATAATTCCCCTTTCTTGACTTTACATCGCAGGGCCTGATACAATTCTCGTAACCGTTCACCAGCACCCAATTTTCCATTCCTCAACAGGCAATTCACACTTGTTCTACAATCGACGCTCGCCCGCCGCTTGCTGCCGAGTCGGACGAATCATGACTGCCAAGCTGCTGTTTTAGCCATACTACCAATATTATGACCTTTATAGGGCACCCCGCGTACTTCTATGAGTAAAACCATTCTGGTTGTCGAAGATGAAGGCATCCTGGCCCTGCTGTTGCAAAATCTATTGTCCCACCTGGGATATATTGTTGCCGGTCCTTTAACTAAAGGGGAAGAGGCTATTTCCTGTCTTGCCGAGAGAGAGATCGACCTGATTCTCATGGATATCGAATTGGCCGGCACATTGAACGGCATCGAAACCGCCAGGAGAATCCAGGAAACCTCTGATATTCCCGTCATCTTCCTGACCGGCTTTTCCGAGGCCCCGCTTATCGAGCAAGCCAAAAGCGTATCTCCTTACGGCTACCTCATCAAGCCGGTTTCGGAGAGGGAATTGGCTGCCGCACTGGCGATGGCCCTGCATCGTCATACGCTCGATCGCCAGGTCCGGATAAGCCGGTCGGAAATTGAAAACCGCGAGGCAGACGTCCGCAGGCAACTGCAGACCATCATCGCCCCGGAGGGAGCCATCGGATCCCTGCAACTGGGCGATATCATCGACCCGGTGGCGCTGCAAACCATGATGGAGCAGTTTCACCGGCTCACCGGGATCGGCATAGGCATTGTCGATATGGAGGGCAATATCCTGGTCGGCGTAGGCTGGCAGGACATTTGTACCAAATTCCACCGCTGCCACCCCGGCACCCTGGAAAACTGCCTGGCAAGCGCTGCAAGGCTTAAAGAAAAAATACCCGCCGGAACATACAGGGACTCCCGCTGCAAGAACAACCTTTGGAACCTCATGACTCCTATCGAAATAGGCGGCAGGCACGTGGGCAATGTCTGCCTCGGACAGTTTTTCTATGACGACGAATCGCCCGATTACGAGTTTTTCAGAAACCATGCAAAAAAACACGGTTTCGATGAAGCCGAATATCTGGAGGCTCTTGACCGGGTGCCCCGCAGGTCCAGGGTACAGGTGGCGACAACGATGGAGTTTTACGCCAGCCTTGCCAGGATGATTTCAACCCTCAGCTACAGTGCGATCAACCTCTCTCGAGCACTTGCCCAGAAAAACAAGGCGTTGCGACAATTGGACGAGAGCAGATCCTTCCAGATTTCTCTTTTGGAAACCATCCCCATTCCGGTTTACTATAAAGATGCGGGCGGACGGTATCTGGGATTCAACAAGGCCGGCGAAATCTTTTACCACAGAACCAAGGCGCAGATGATCGGAAAAACCGCTTTCGATCTGTTCCCCCCGGAACTCGCCCAAAGCTATAACGACATGGAGAGTGAGCTCCTTGTCCGTAAGGGGTCCCATCTCTACGAAACCACCTTCACTCCACTGCATGGCATCAGCCGCGATGTCATTGTTCAGGAAGCCTCACTCACCGACGCCCAGGGCGAGATCATCGGAATCATCGGCGCCATGCTCGATATTACCGAGCGTAAACAAGCCGAAAAACAGCTGAAGGAAAATCAAAAATTCATGGAGGCCACAACCATGATGATTCCCGATGTTGTGTATCTTTTCGATATCCCGGAACAGCGACATATTTATTTCAACAAGGAGCTGACGAATCTGCCCGGTTACTCCAACGACGAGATTAAAGCCGCGGGCGTTGGCTTGGTATTGAACGTTATTCATCCCGAAGATCTCGTGCAGGTCAAGAAGCACATGGAATTCATGGCCCATACCTCGGACGACCTGCAGCATGAGGTCGAATACCGCATGAAAGACAAGCAGAACACGTATCGCTGGTTGTATTGCCGTGAGCGGGTATATCTACGGGACGACGCTCACCAACCAAAGATTCTGTTTGGAATCGTGCAGGATATCACCGAACGAAAAATGGCCGAAGAGGAGAAAAGCCAACTGCAGAATCAACTGATCCAGGCCCAGAAGATGGAAGCCATCGGCACCCTGGCAGGCGGTATCGCCCACGACTTCAACAATATCCTAGGCGCGATCCTCGGCTATGCCGAAATGGTCCGGGAAGACAGCCCGGCGGAATCGATAACCGCCCGGGATCTCGATCAGATCATCCTGGCTTCCAACAGAGCAAAAGAGCTCGTCAAACAAATCCTGGCCTTCAGCCGTCAGGTTGACATGGCGAAAATCCCGCTGCAACCGGCTATCATCGTCAGAGAAGCCATCATGCTCCTGCGCTCGTCGCTGCCGACCACCATCGCCATCAAGCAGGATATCGATGCGGACACCGCGCCCATTTTCGCCGATCCGACCCAGATCCACCAGATCCTCATGAATATCTGCACCAATGCCTTCCACGCCATGGAGGTGAGCGGCGGAACCCTCTGCATATCTTTGACCAACATCGATCTTGCCCCGCAGGAACTTGCAGGTCTCCCCCATATACAACCGGGAAGGTTCGTGCGGCTGTCGATCGGGGATACCGGCCAGGGAATTGTTCCGGAGATTAAAGAGCGAATTTTCGATCCCTACTTTACTACCAAAGCGCAAGGGAAAGGTACCGGCATGGGTCTGGCGATTGCCCATGGTATAGTAAAGGGTCACGGCGGTTTTATTACCTGCGAATCCCGGTTTGGCGAAGGTACGGTTTTCAATATTGCATTGCCGGCGCTGATTGAATATGCGGCGGCCGAAAACCAACCGAGCAAGAGTGTTCCAGATGGCAGTGAGCACATTCTCTTTATCGACGACGAGGTAATGCTTGCCGAGATGGCCCAGGTTATGCTGAAAAGGCTTGGTTACGCGGTGACTGTCAAATCCGACAGCCTGGACGCCATGGCGACCTTTGCCAGCCAGCCCGAAGCATTCGATCTGGTGATAACCGATCAGACCATGCCTGGAATGACCGGCATGGATCTGGCGCAAAGAATGTTGCAGATTCGGCCGGACATCCCGATTATTCTCTGCACCGGTTACAGCAACCTCGTCTCCGAGGAAAAAGCCAAGGCGACAGGAATACGGGGATTTGCCCTGAAGCCGCTGGCCAAGAAAGACATCGCCGTGTTGATCAGAAAAGTGCTCGACAAGACCCCTCACGCTTCAGAAACCGTCACGGACTAAGAAGTTCTTTATGACACCCGCAGTGACAAGAGGAGGTATTATTACCTCCTCTTGGGCCTTCTTGTTTTAACTCGTCCCGAGTGATCACGATCCCAATACAAGCTTGCTTTTTCGATTCCCAAGGTTGCCAACCACCCCAGCGATCAAGCCCCCCCTCAAGCTTTCTTCCGAACCAGGGAGGAAGAGTAGTTCAAGCCCTGTGGGAGAATTCGGTGGTAAAATCGCCTCCCCCAAAAATGCCCTGCCGGAACAGTCGACAATACCACATACCGCTCCTTCCGAAAGAACAGGTGGTAAACATGCCACCTCTCCAGTCGAGAGCAGGCTTTTATCTCACCGTTCCCCCTTCCGGCACCTTTTCTATTTCCGCTGAACTTCTTTATTTTACAACAAAATGCAATTATCGGCTGGTGTTGGCATGCTTTTAGCTTGTAGCTCCGACAGGGTATTCCCTTTTTGCACCACCAGGACAACGAAACAGTAAAATTGCCGGATTCGATGCAACGTACCGAACCCAACTCTTATTTTACCCGCCACCTTTCAAGGACTTGACATGGTAAGGCCATTCTCCGATACAGGAAAAGCAAACCCATCGGGACAAAGTCCTTTGACATTGTGGTCTTCCACACTCTCTTCCTCTCTTGCCACGCTGCGTCGACTGGCCGGTGCAACCGAACACGAATTCCTCCAGATCGGTGCGCAGATGCAGGAAATCTATTCGCAATCCCTCACCCTTTCCCAAACCGCCCACCGTCTGGTGGAAGTCGCATCGGGAGAACGCCTCCAGGCGTTAATCGACAGGTTGAGGGAAATACTCGATGAAATGAACAACTATCTGGGCCAGGCCCGAACCCAGAGCCTCAACAGCTACACCACTCTCCATTCGGTCGGAGAACTGCTGAAAGAGGTGGGAGAACCGCTGTCGGGAGTCAGAAAGATGTGCAAGCATCTTTATATCCTCGAAGTGTCGATCAAGATAGAAAGCGCCTGTCTGGGGGACATGGGCAGCGAATTCATCAACCTGGCGATGGATATTAAAAAGCTTTCCCAGCAAATAAAGGACAAGGTCAATTCCATCCAGGATCATCGCAAGCAACTCGGAACAGTTATCATAAAAAACAGCACCAATCTCGAGAATGCGAAAGAGAGTCAGGACACCAAGGCTGAATTGACCTTGAGCAATACCGTCATGAGCCTGACGCAACTGGAGACCGCCAACGCCCAGTTCTTTCAACTTGGCAGCATGATCTCCGCCATCTCCCGGGACAACTCCGACAATATCAGCACCATTGTCCAATCGATGCAGTTTCACGACATCTACCGGCAGCAGGTGGAGCATGTCATTGAAGGGCTGGAGGGGTTGCTGCCTTTGTTTGCAGTCGACCGGCCTGAAACTTCGGCTGAACAAGAGGCCATACATGAGGCAGTCATCGGCAAGACCGGCGATGTCTGCGAACTCCAGGAAGCACAGCTCCAGTTTGCCTCCATTGAACTTTATACCGCAGTCACCTCGATTGTCGACAGTCTCCGGTCAATCGGCATCAAGCAGAAGGAGATGGCTCAGGATATCATCACCCAGACGGGTGGCCGCAAGAATACGAGGGCAACCGGGTCATCCGGCACCTTGTTTATCGCCGAGGTCAGCAGGCAGATGAATGCTGTCACCGGGCTTCTCGCCACCTGCGCCGCCAGCAACTCCGAAATGGCCGCAATCATGCGGGAGGTGACCGGCACAGTCCGACAGATTACCGGATATGTTTCGGATATTGAAGAAATAGGTCACGATATTATCCAGATCGCGCTCAATGCCAGGATCAAAGCGGCATCGACCGGAAATGAAGGCGCATCGCTCAGCGTTCTGGCTGAAGAAATAGGTCAGATGTCCAATGAAGCTGTGGAGCGCACGGATCTCATCACCACAACGCTGAACGAAATACATGGCGCTACCGACGTACTTTCAACCGAATCGCAAAACAATGAAGAAAATCTCTCGGTACGACTGGCAAACATCGAACAGGAACTGAGCAGCATCCTCGCCGCACTCGATGAGATGGGCAAGGAACTGATTTCCCTGCTGGCCGGAATAGCCGCACAGGTCGAGTCGCTGTCGTCCGAGATCCAAACTCTCACCGACACCATCGACGTTCACGAGACCACCAAAGCCATGGCCGATGAAGTCCTGGAAAAACTCCGGTCGATCTTCCGCGAGGCTCGTCGTTTGCACCCGGCCAGCGCCGCGTTCAAAGAAGATCTGCGGCAGATGGCCCAACGCTACACCATGGAGAGCGAACGCCGCATCCATGAAGCCATTGCCAATAAACATGGGGTGGGACCTGCCCTTCCGACACGGAAGGCAACCACCGACAACCCGGCTGACGAGTCGGAATTTGGTGACAATGTCGACCTTTTTTAACAGCTGATTGCAACCGCAACCAGGGAGGATGCATGCCTATTATTGAATGGAATGATACCTATTTAACCGGAATATCGCAAATCGATGAACATCACCGGCATCTCGTGGGATTGTTTAATCAAACCTACCTGCAATTTATCAAATATGCGTCTCCCGATGAGTTGAGCATAGTTTTTGATGAACTGATCGACTACGCGACTTATCACTTCGCAGCCGAGGAACAGCTGATGCAGGAGAGCAATTACCCGGAAAGGGTATCGCATAAGCAGGCACATGACGAGTTCATCCGGCGAGTGCTCGAAATGCATACCGACTACTGCTCCAAAAGAAAATCTCCCTTTCTTGAGATTCTCGCATTTTTACAGAATTGGCTGGCAGCTCACATTCTGCAGTCGGACGCCGCATTCGGACGTTTCCTGGCCGTTCCGCTCAAGAATTCGCCGGGAGACACGGGGGTTAAGAAATGACAGCACATAAAGGTACAGGAAAATTTTTCGATATGGTCCAGAACACACTGAACGGCAGCAAGGACGGCACGGAGAAAGTCATTGGCAGCGGTGCTCGGCTGACCATTGAAACGATAGACGGGTTCGCCCAACTGCTCCGCGACGGCCTGGCCGAAGCGGAAACCGTCATCATCGAATTCGAAGGTGACGTCGAAATAGATATCACGGCCTTGCAGCTCTTCTGTTCGGCCTGCAAGACGGCAGCGGCGATGGAAAAGAAGATCATCCACCGCGGTCCTCTGCCGCAGTCACTGCTCAGCCTTGCCGAGGCCGCAGGGTCGGAGCGCCAGGAACACTGTAACAACAATAACATGTCATGTTTTCGTCAGTTCGGAGGAAGCCATAATGGGTAAGCTGATAATGACCGCCGACGATTCGGCAAGTGTAAGACAGATGGTCGCTTTCACCCTCAAGCAGAACGGCTATGAGGTGATTGAGGCGGTAGACGGTCAGGATGCCCTGCAGAAACTGGCCGGGAAAAAGGTCGATATGCTGCTGACCGACCTCAATATGCCGAAAATGGACGGGCTGGGCCTGATCAAGGGAGTGCGGGCAGGCGGGCTGAATAAATTCATCCCCATCGTCATGCTGACCACGGAATCGCAGGACAGCAAGAAGGCGGAAGGCAAGGCGGCCGGGGCAACAGGCTGGATTGTCAAGCCCTTCAAGCCCGAACAGCTGATCGCCGTGGTGAAAAAAGTATTGGGGTAACCCCGGGCAGTCTCTCTCGATAAAGGACCAATGACATGATTGAACAACATATTGCCGCGTATCGTGAAGAAGCGACCGAATTGCTCACCGAACTGGAGACTTCTCTGCTTGACCTGGAAGAGACACCGGACGATAAGGAACTGATCAGCAGGGTCTTCCGGGCCATGCATACCATTAAGGGCTCCGGCGCGATGTTCGGCTTCGACGAGATTGCCGCCTTCACCCACGAGGTGGAAACGGTCTTTGATCTGGTCCGCAACGGCAAGATGGTGGTGACCAAAGAGCTGCTGGATTTGACATTGAAATCCCGGGATCATATCTCGGCCCTGCTCGATGATTCGGCGGGCTACGGAAAGGCCGACAAGAGTCTGGGCGACGAAATCATCGCGGCTCTTCGCCTGCTCAGCCAGTCTTCTGCGTCGGCCGACAATAAAGCTGCTCCCCCTGCCCCACCCGAACCACAGGTGAAAACAAAGGGAGAGTCAATGCAGACCTGGCGGATCCGTTTTGAGCCGAACCGCGAATTGCTGCTTTGCGGCAGCAATCCTGTTTCCCTTCTGGGCGAGCTTCGCAGCCTGGGCAGTTGCAAGGTCACCGCCCATTTTAACAACGTCCCGCCGCTGGACACACTGGTCGCCGAACACTGCTATCTCTACTGGGATATCATCCTCACGACCAGCCGCGGTGAAGCCGCCATCAAGGATGTCTTCATCTTTGTCGAGGACGATTGCCGGATCAGCATCAAACTGATCGATGATCCCGGCAAGGCTGAAGATGGCGACAATTACCGTAGGCTTGGCGAAATCCTTGTCGACCGTGGCGATGTCTCTCCGGACACCTTGCAAAGCGTCCTGCAACAGCAGAAACCTTTGGGGGAAATGCTGGTGGCAAGCGGTACGGTCTCAGAGGCAAAAATCCAATCGGCGCTGGCCGAACAGCAGCATGTAAAAAACATTCGCCAGGAACGCGCAGCGCCGGATGCCGCGGCTTCCATCCGGGTGCCGGCGGAACGGCTGGACCAGCTGGTCAATCTGGTCGGCGAGATGGTTACCGTTCAGGCCCGTCTCACCCAGGTCGCCAGCCAGCATCGCGATTCCGCGTTCGTCGCCATCGCCGAGGAGGTGGAGCGCCTCACCAACGAACTGCGCGACACCGCTTTAAATATCCGCATGCTGCCTATCGGCAGCACCTTCAGCAAGTTCAAGCGGCTGGTCCGCGACCTCTCCCAGGAACTCGGCAAGGAAATCGAGATGGAGACCTTCGGCGCGGACACCGAACTCGACAAGACCGTCATCGAAAAACTCAACGACCCATTGGTCCATATAATCCGCAACAGCATCGATCACGGCATCGAAAAGCCGGACAAGCGTCTCGCCGCAGGCAAGCCGGCCACAGGTACCATCCGCCTTGGTGCCGAACACGCCGGCGACTCGGTTCTGATCACCATCTATGACGACGGCGGCGGCATCAACCGCGACAACATCCGGAAAAAAGCCGTTGAGCTGGGGCTGGTATCGCCGACTGCCGATCTTAGCGACCAGGAAATCTACGGCTACATCTTTGCGCCCGGTTTTTCCATGGCAGCCAAGGTCACCAGCGTCTCCGGCCGCGGCGTCGGCATGGACGTGGTCAAACGCGGCATTGAAGGTCTGCGCGGCACCATCATGGTGGACAGCAGCCTCGGCAAAGGTACCACCATCACCCTGAAAATCCCCCTCACCCTGGCGATCATCGAAAGCCTCTTAGTCAAAATCGGCGAGAGCCATTTTGTCCTGCCGCTAGCCGCCATTGAGGAGTGTGTTGAGCTGTCGCGGGAGGATATTAAAGCATCCCATGGCCGCAATGTCGCCAATGTCCGCGGCCGACTCACCCCCTATATCTGCCTCAGGGACCAGTTTGCCATATCCGGCGACCGGCCGGATATCGAGCAGATCGTCATTGTCGCGGTGCAGAACACCCGCATCGGCTTTGTCGTCGATTTCGTGGTCGGCGAGCATCAGACAGTGATCAAGCCGCTCGGCGTATTATATCAGGACATTAAGGGGATCTCCGGCGCCACCATCCTCGGCGACGGCTCGGTAGCTTTGATCCTGTCGCCCGGCGATCTGTCGAAGATGGCGGAAACCGCCGAACATGAAAAACTCCAGTCATCGATACCCACAAAAGGATTGGTTTGCAGTCTATAGATCTCACAAATTGAACGAAGAAAGAAACACTGCAGTACATATTCAATCTTAAAAGGAGAAAAAAGATGGCGTGGTTCGAGAACATGACACTCAAGGGAAAGCTGCTGGCAGGATTCATTACGGTAGCTATAATCGCCGGGGTTATCGGTGGTTTCGGGATCTATAACATCAAAAAAATCGATGTGGCAGACACATTACTTTTTGAAAAGGTTGTTGTCCCACTAGGCGATGTTGCGCAATTATCCACCTTCTTTCAAAAGCTCAGGGTGAACAGCCGAGATGTTGTGGTAGCTACCACCAATGAGGAGAGAGAGACTTATATTGGGAACATCAAACAGTATAGGGAAACAATAGATGCATCCGCAGTCAACTATGAAAAAGCCATTTTTTCAGAAGAGGATAAAAGACTATTTGAGGAGTTCAAAAAAACTCGGGGAGTTTATGCGCCCCTGTTAGATAAAGTGGTTGTTTTGGCAAAAGAAGGTCGCTCGGAAGAAGCCACTGCGCTTCTGCGGAGTGATGTGGCTAAAGCTTCACAGGATATGGAGGAAGCTATTCAAAAAATCCTGGATCTAAACATAGAACAAGGCAATCAGGTCTCCATCCAGAATTCCGCCACAGCCGATCGAGCCACCACTGTCATGACTATTCTCGCTGTGGTGGGCGTTATTGTCGCCATCGGTCTCGGCCTGATCATTGCCCGCATTGTTCTGAAGCAACTTGGCGGTGACCCGAAGGTGGTAGGTGAAATCGTCAATCTGGTTGCCGTAGGCGACCTCACCAGAGAAATCACCCTTACTTCGGGCGACAAAACAAGCGTCATGGCGGCTATGGAAAAAATGGTCGGCGCCTTCAACAACATTACCGCCAATGCCAAACAGGTCGCCCAGGGTAATCTTATGGTGGAACTTAAAAAGCGGAGCGAAAAAGACGATCTGATCGGTGCATTGTCCGATATGGTCGAGAAGCTGAAAGAGGTGGTCACCGAGGTGCAGGGCGCCTCCGATAACGTTGCCACCGGCGCTCAGGAGATGTCCTCTACCGCTCAGCAGATGTCCCAGGGGGCAACCGAACAGGCTGCCAGCGCCGAGGAGATTTCATCAAGCATGGAAGAGATGGCCTCGAACATCCGACAGAACACCGACAACGCCATGCAGACCGAGAAGATCGCGGTTAAAAGTGCGTCCGATGCTCAGGAAGGCGGCAAGGCAGTCACCGAAACAGTGTCGGCCATGAAGCAGATCGCCACCAAGATCAGCATCATCGAGGAAATCGCCCGCCAGACCAACCTGCTGGCCCTGAACGCAGCAATCGAAGCTGCCCGGGCCGGAGAGCACGGCAAGGGTTTTGCCGTGGTTGCCTCCGAGGTCAGGAAGCTTGCCGAACGCAGCCAGGCGGCAGCCGGCGAAATCAGCCAGCTTTCCACCAGCAGTGTCGCCATTGCCGAGCAGGCTGGGGATATGCTGAACAAGATGCTGCCGGATATTCAGAAAACGGCGGAACTGGTTCAGGAAATCAGCGCCTCGAGCAAGGAACAGGATACCGGCGCCGACCAGATCAATAAAGCCATCCAGCAGCTCGACCAGATAATTCAGCAGAACGCCGGGGCCGCCGAAGAAATGGCCTCCACCACCGAAGAGCTGTCCAGCCAGGCCGAACAGCTCAAGTCGACCATCGCCTTCTTTTCCCTCGACAACGCCAGAAATAAACGGACTCAGAGTAGCTCTTATAAACAATCGCGAGGGCAACTCACGATCGGCCATGCAGCGCCAATAAAGGCGACTGCCGCCCATAAACCGGGACCCGCAGTTCAGGCAAAACCTGTAAATCAGTCTAGAAATACAACTGCCATTCATCTTGATATGGGAGGAAAAGGAAAAGCGGATCACCTTGATGAAGAGTTTGAAAAATATTGATCCATACGTACACGGCCTTGACAGCCACCCGGCAAAAGCGGGTCTCAACAACGACATAGCTCGAAACCTTCAGCCACAAGAGGAGAAAACACCCATGAGTGTGGCAGGCATTACTGAAACCGTACAATATCTGACATTCAAACTGGCCGACGAAATATTTGCCTTTGATGTCGCAAAAGTCAGAGAGATTCTCGAAATAACGACGATAACCAAGGTTCCGCAAACCCCGGACTTCATGCGCGGAGTCATCAATCTGCGCGGCAGCGTGGTGCCGGTTATCGACCTGAAGCTCAATTTCTCCATGCCACGGACGGAACAGACCATCAACACCTGTATCATTGTGGTCGAGGTGAACCTGGACGGCGAGATCATAGTCCTTGGGGTCCTTGCCGACTCGGTGCAGGAAGTGGTCGAGATGGAGCCGGATCTGATTGAACCGCCGCCCAAACTCGGCACCAAACTGAACACCGCATTTATAAAAGGCATGGGCAAGGTGGAAAGCAACTTTGTCATGATCCTCGATATCGACAAGGTCTTCTCGGCAGAAGAGCTTACCGATCTGCAAACGACTACGGAACAAGAAGTTTAATTCTTTTCTTTGCTTCATTCCCTTCGGGGGGGTGGTAAAAACACCTCCCCGAAAAACCACCATGCCAGGAGGACCACACAGACCAGGACTTGGCCATTTTAAAACGGGCGACAACTCAGCGACAACACAAGACACAGGAGGACTTCATGAATTGGTTCATTGCTCTGCAAATGAAAAACAAACTGCTTCTCTCTTTTTTCGTGGTGCTTATCTTCACTCTGGCCGCAGGATTTTCCGGATACAGCGGGATGAAAGATATCGACGGAGCCCTGGTTGAAGTTGCCGATGTGCGTCTGCCCAGTATTCTCGGGCTTGCGATTGTCAATGAGGCGCAGACCGCCATCCAGGGCGCTGAGCGAAACATGCTCCTCGGACTGGATTCAAAGGAGCTCGAAGCCCAGCAGGAAAGGCTCAAAGCCGCCTGGGAGCGTGTTGATAAAGGAAGAAAAATCTATGACCCGCTGCCGCAGACAAAAGATGAATCCGAGCTCTTCAATAAATTTGTTCCTGCCTGGGATGGTTGGAAAAAAGAGCACCAAGCGGTTATCGCCCTGATCCAGGAAGGCAGGATAGAGGAGGCCAGGAAACTGTCATTCAACGAAGTTATGGCTTCGTTTCTTGCGTCGGAAGAGCTTCTTGGCAAGATCATTGATATAAACGAAATGATTTCGGTTGAATCCCGCGCTCAAAGTATAAAAGACGTCAAAAAGGCGGAAGTTTCCCTTCTTATTACCATTGGCGTTGCCCTGGCGTGTTCCATCGCAATCTGTCTTTTACTCACCCGGATCGTTCTTCGCCAGCTTGGTGGAGACCCGAAAGTGGTAGGCGAAATAGCCACCATGGTATCCGCCGGCGATCTCTCGAAGGAGGTTGCTCTCGCTTCCGGCGACACCACCAGCGTCATGGCCGCGATGAAAAAAATGGTCGACAATATCCGGGCTCTGGTGACCGACGCCAACATGCTGGCTAAAGCTGCAGTTGACGGGAAGCTGGCAACCAGGGCAGATGCCGGTAAACATCAGGGAGACTTCCAGCAGATCGTCACCGGGGTAAACAATACCCTTGATGCGGTCATCGGACCCCTTAAAGTGGCGGGAGATTACGTCGATCGAATCAGTAAAGGCGATATTCCCCCGGCAATTGCCGCTAATTACAACGGCGATTTCAACGAGATTAAAAACAACCTGAATGTCCTGATCGAGGCGACCAATTCTATCACGTATAATGCCAAGCAGGTAGCACAGGGTAACCTGATGGTGGAACTCAAGAAACGCAGCGACAAGGATGAACTGATGGAGTCGCTCGCCAATATGGTAGACAAGCTGAAAGAAGTAGTCACAGAAGTACAGGTTGCGGCCGACAATGTTGCCTCCGGCGCGCAGGAAATGTCTTCCACCGCCCAACAGATGTCTCAGGGAGCAACCGAGCAGGCGGCCAGCGCCGAAGAGGTTTCTTCGAGCATGGAAGAGATGGCCTCAAATATTCGCCAGAACACCGACAACGCCATGCAGACCGAGAAAATCGCCATTAAAAGTGCGTCCGATGCCAAGGATGGCGGCAAGGCGGTGATCGAAACCGTAGCGGCAATGAAAGAAATAGCCACCAAGATTTCGATCATCGAAGAGATCGCCCGCCAGACCAACCTGCTGGCCTTAAACGCCGCCATTGAAGCCGCTCGGGCCGGAGAACACGGCAAAGGTTTTGCCGTGGTCGCATCCGAGGTCAGAAAACTCGCCGAGCGCAGTCAATCGGCAGCCGGCGAGATCAGCGATCTCTCCACCACCAGCGTCGCGATTGCCGAACAGGCAGGAAATATGCTGGGTACGATGCTGCCGGATATCCAGAAGACAGCGGAACTGGTGCAGGAGATCAATGCCTCAAGCAAAGAGCAGGATTCCGGTGCCGACCAGATTAACAAAGCCATTCAGCAATTGGATCAGATCATTCAACAAAACGCCGGGGCCGCCGAAGAGATGGCCTCGACCACGGAAGAGTTGTCCAGTCAGGCCGAACAGCTGAAGTCGACCATCGCCTTCTTCACCCTCGATAACGGCAAAGGGCGGCCGCGGAGCAATCCTCAACGGCTTCCTCGCAAACACCCCGCCATCGGCCATATGACGTCGTCAAAGGCAGCGGGCGGCAGGCCGACTGAAAAACGGGCCAAACCAATCAGGACTGAAGGAGCTATTCATTTGAATATGGAAGGAAAAGAAAATATGGATCACCTTGACGAAGAGTTTGAAAAATTCTGATATGTCCATGATGAGATGTATCAGTATTGACCAAAGGAGGGAAACCCATGAGTGTGGCGGAAATTACTGAGACCGTACAATATCTGACATTCAAACTGGCCGACGAAATCTTTGCCTTTGACGTCGCAAAAGTCAGAGAAATTCTCGAAATAACCACAATAACCAAGGTCCCGCAAACACCTGACTTCATGCGCGGAGTCATCAACCTGCGCGGCAGCGTGGTACCGGTCATCGACCTGAAGCTGAATTTTTCCATGCCGCGGACCGAACAGACCATCAATACCTGTATCATAGTGGTAGAGGTGAATCTTGATGGCGAGACTATTGTTCTGGGAGTAATTGCCGATTCAGTGCAGGAGGTGGTCGAGATGGAGCCGGATCTTATTGAACCGCCGCCCAAGCTCGGCACTCAGCTGAATACGGCATTTATAAAAGGTATGGGAAAAGTGGAAAAGGACTTTGTCATGATCCTCGACATCGACAAGGTTTTTTCCGCGGAGGAGCTTACCGACCTCCAGGAAAGCGCGGCAACATAGCAGTTGTTCCGATCAAACGATCTCCTTCGATATGCCGGGATCAGAATATGTGCACAATCCGAGGTGGTAAAATCACCTCTTCGAGATATCCTTTTTTCACCAGTGCTTAAGGAGAACCACCTGCCATAAGAAATCCAGGCGGCAAGAAACAGAGGTCTCAAAAACGACAGAACGGCAACATCATCCCGAAGTCCATTTGATTTGGTCATTCGATCAGTCTTTCCTGACATGGTTACCTGTGAAAGACGCATCAAAAAGGAGGAAGTTATGCATTGGTTCGTAAGTTTGAAAATGAAGAACAAACTTTATTTGTCGTTTTCGATTGTGCTCGTCTTTACCCTTGCGGCAGGAGTAGCAGGGTTTAGAGGGATGCAAAACCTCGGAGGTCATCTCGATGAAGTCTCGAAAACACTTCTGCCCAGCATTACCTCACTTGCCATGATCAATGACGGCCGCTCCATGATTTTAGGATTTGAGAGGACCTTGCTGCATCAACTCGATTCAGAAGATCAAATAGCCCTTCGAGAAAACATTACAGAAGCATGGGCACAGGCGGAAAACGGCAGGAAGCTTTACGACGCTTTGGATAAATCAAAAGAGGAGCAGGATGAATACATCAAGTTTCAACAAGCCTGGGAGATCTGGAAGAAAGATCATCTGGCGGTCATGGCCTTGATCGATGCCGACAATTATTCGGAAGCAAAAGAATATTCCCTAACTGCCGCCGGCGCAAGCACCGGCAATGTCGAAGACATTCTTGAGAAGATGATTGATTATAACGACGAAGAATCAAAAGCCGCGCAAATCCAAAGCGAGACCGATACCAAACAGGCGAAATCGGTTCTTCTCGCCACGATCGTCACGGCCTTATTGAGTTCAATCGGAATTTGCCTTCTCCTGACCCGGATCGTTCTTCGTCAACTGGGCGGTGACCCGAAAGATGTGGGCGAGATCGCCAATCTTGTTTCCGCCGGAGATCTGTCCAGGGAAATCGTCCTTATTTCAAACGATTCAACGAGTGTCATGGCGGCGATGAAGAGAATGGTCGACACTATCCGAACCATGGTCGCCGATGCCGACAAGCTTGGCACCGCCACCATGGAAGGGCGACTGCTTACCCGCGCCGACGCCACAAAGCACCAGGGGGAGTTCAACAAGCTCATCAAAGGGGTTAACACCATCGTCGATCGTCTGGTCGGCTTACTGGACTCAATCCCGGCACCGTCGATGCTCGTTGATCGGGAATTCAACATCCTCTATATGAATAAGGCAGGGGCTGAAGCCGGCAACAGAACTCCGCAGCAAGTCGTCGGCACCAAATGTTACGATCACTTCAGAACCTCGGACTGTAAAACCGAAAAATGCGCCTGCGGCCGCACTATGTCGTCGAATCAGATCGCAAGCAGCGAAACGGACGCCCATCCCGGCACTTTGAACCTCGATATAAGTTACTTCGGCACCCCGGTAAGAAACGATAGCGGCGGCGTCATCGGCGCCTTTGAGGTCGTAACCGATATGACGGCTGTAAAAAAAGCAGCTCGAGTGGCGGAAAAACAGGCCGGTTATCAAAACGAAGAAGTCAAAAAGCTGCTTGCAAACCTGCAGAAGTTTGCCACCGGCGATCTGGAGTTCGACATCGCTGTTGCACCCTCAGATACAGATACAGCGGATATTGCAAGCAACTTCAAACTAATCGGCGACACCCTCACACGCAATGTCAATGCTCTGAAAGAGATCACCGCCAATGCGAAAAAGGTGGCTCAGGGAAACCTGATGGTCGAACTCAAGAAACGAAGCGACAAAGATGAACTGATGGCATCTCTGGCCAGTATGGTCGAAAAGCTGAAAGAAGTTGTCTCCGAAGTGCAGAATGCCGCCGACAATGTCGCAACAGGTGCCCAGGAGATGTCCTCCACCGCCCAGCAGATGTCCCAGGGTGCGACCGAACAGGCGGCCAGTGCCGAGGAAATCTCCTCGAGCATGGAGGAGATGGCCTCTAACATCCGTCAGAACACCGACAATGCGATGCAGACTGAAAAGATTGCGGTGAAGAGTTCATCCGATGCGAAAGACGGTGGCAAGGCCGTGCTTGAAACCGTGTCGGCGATGAAGCAGATCGCTACTAAAATCAGTATCATCGAGGAAATCGCCCGACAGACCAACTTATTGGCCCTGAACGCAGCTATCGAGGCAGCACGGGCCGGCGAACACGGCAAGGGTTTTGCCGTAGTCGCCTCCGAAGTCAGAAAACTCGCCGAACGCAGCCAGGCGGCAGCCGGCGAAATCAGCCAGCTCTCTACCAGCAGTGTCGCCATTGCCGAACAGGCCGGCGACATGCTCGGCAAAATGCTCCCCGACATCCAGAAAACGGCCGAACTGGTCCAGGAAATCAGTGCATCAAGCAAAGAACAGGATTCCGGGGCCGACCAGATCAACAAAGCAATCCAGCAACTGGATCAGATCATTCAACAAAATGCCGGAGCAGCCGAGGAAATGGCCTCGACCACGGAAGAGCTTTCCAGCCAGGCCGAGCAGCTTAAGTCGACCATTGCTTTCTTTTTGCTGGAAGAAAGCAGCTATAAACGATCCGAACTCTCGCATCGCCGACCGAACGCTCATCCGGCGACCGGTTACACCACTCCCCGCCACCTCGCCGAAACGACAAAAAGGGTCGGCAAAGGTGCAAATGGCTCAATGATAAAGGATCGAAACCAACCTTTTCCTCAGGGAAATAAAACGCGCGAAAGCGCCTCGATCCTTCTCGACATGGGGCTAAAAGTCAAGGAGGATCAACTCGATGCGGAATTCGAAAAATTCTGATTAATCTTCGAGCCCGAACCTTCAGCTGAAACAGGAGGAACTCGAACAACCTTTGTCATGATCCTCGGCAGCGACAAAATATTTTCGAAAAAGAGTGACTCACAGATCATGCAACATGGCACAGGGCAATAAAAAACAACATTCAGTCGTTCGGCATCTCTTCAGGCACATTCCCTGCCGAAAGCCGCAGCGAAACAGGAGGTAATAATACCTCCTGTTTCGCTGGCCTCTCTTCATGCTACACCGTAGCAGTCACCCTTCTCGCCGTCCCCTCTCATCTCTTCATTTCATAGAAGCCTGAAAAAGTGGCACAAACTGATTTCAGTTTATTCCGGTATGCTTTTCGCATAAACGTTGAGACTGCTGAACAGAGCCCAATTACAACAACTTTCCGGAAATCTTCAACACCAGGGAGGAACTGAAACAGGAAAACAAAAACGACAGGCATGCACATTTCATAAGAAACTACTGCTATTAAAGGGAAGTCTTCAATAGCGTTATTAAAAAATTAACCACCGGAAAAGAACACCATAATGAACTGGTTTATTAATCTGCAATTGAAAAACAAGCTGTTTCTCTCATTTTTTATAGTGCTCATGTTCACTTTGGCTGCGGGATTTGCCGGATACAAAGGGATGAAAGAAATTGACGCAGCCTTGATGGAAGTCGCCGATGTACGTCTTCCCAGTATTCTTGGCCTGGAATATGTCAATGAGGCGCAAACAGCTATCCAGGGAGCTGAACGGACCATGCTCTTCAACCTTGAGCCAAAAGAGCTCAAAAGGCAGGAGGAGAGGCTCAAACACGCCTGGGAGCGTGTTGAGAAAGGGCGAAAAATCTACGATCCCTTACCGCAAACAAAAGAAGAAGCCGAAGTTTTTGGCCAATTTGTTCCGGCTTGGGATAATTGGAAACAAGATCATCAGAAAGTCATTGCCCTGATTCAAGAAGGCAGGTTCGAGGAGGCAAAAGAGCTTTCATTTTCAGAAGTGCACGCCTCCTTTGCTACGGCTGAAGAATCTCTCGGCAAGATTATTGAAATCAATCTTACAATTGCAGAAGAATCGCGCACCCAGAGTCTGCTGGATGCAAAAGAAGCCGAAATCACCTTGATTACTACGATCTGCATCGCCCTGGCGTGTTCGATCGGAATCTGTCTTTTTCTCAGCAGGATAGTACTCCGGCAGCTTGGTGGCGACCCGAAGACCGTCGGCGAAATCGCGAGTCTGGTTGCCGTAGGCGACCTTTCCAGAGAAATCGCTCTGGCCGCCGGAGACAGCACCAGTGTCATGGCGGCGATGAAAAAAATGGTTGATACGGTCCGGGCGTTGATTACCGATGTCGACATGCTGGTCGCTGCGGCAATTGACGGCAAGCTGGCTACTCGGGCGGATGCCGCTCAACACCGGGGTGACTTCCAGAAGATCGTCACAGGGATGAACAGCACTCTGGATGCGGTGATCGGACCGCTCAATGTGGCCGGAGATTACGTCGATCAAATAAGCAAAGGAACCATTCCACCGTTAATAACCGCGAACTATAACGGTGACTTCAACGAGATCAAAAACAACCTCAACAACCTGGTCAAGATGATGAATGACCTGTTGGCCCAGACCGATATCCTGATCCGCGCCGCCGCCGACGGGGAACTCGACAAACGAGCCGACGCCACTCTCTTTGTCGGGGGCTGGAACAAACTGGTCTCAGGAGTCAACGACACCGTCACCAATATTGTCGGCCCGCTGATGATGACCGCCGATTATGTCGACAAGGTATCCAAGGGTATTATCCCGCCTGACATCACCGAGAGCTACAAAGGCCAATATAATATCATCAAAGGCAATCTCAATAATATGGTCAAGATGATGAATGATCTGTTGGCCCAGACAGACATGCTCATCCGTGCCGCCGCCGACGGAGAACTCGACAAACGAGCCGACGCCACTCTCTTTGTCGGAGGCTGGAACAAACTGGTCTCAGGCATCAACGACACCGTCTCCAATATTGTGGGCCCATTGATGGTGACAGCCGATTACGTCGACAAGGTATCCAAAGGTATTATTCCGCCGGGTATTACCGAGAGCTACAAAGGGCAGTACAATATCATAAAAGACAACATCAACAGCATGGTGGAAAAACTGGGCGAGGTGGTCACCGAGGTTCAGGTGGCTGCCGACAATGTTGCCGGCGGTGCCCAGGAGATGTCCACCACTGCCCAGCAGATGTCACAAGGGGCGACCGAACAGGCAGCCAGCGCCGAAGAGGTCTCATCAAGCATGGAAGAGATGGCCTCGAACATTCGTCAGAATACCGACAATGCGATGCAGACTGAAAAAATTGCCGTGAAGAGTGCGTCCGACGCCAAGGAAGGCGGCAAGGCGGTCAGGGAAACCGTATCGGCGATGAAACAAATCGCCACCAAGATCAGCATAATCGAGGAAATTGCTCGTCAGACCAACCTTCTCGCCCTCAATGCGGCGATCGAGGCCGCCCGTGCCGGAGAACACGGCAAGGGTTTTGCGGTGGTCGCCTCTGAAGTTCGCAAACTCGCCGAACGCAGCCAGTCGGCGGCCGGCGAGATCAGCCAGCTCTCCACCAGCAGCGTGGCCGTGGCAGAGCAGGCCGGCGAAATGCTGAACAAGATGTTGCCGGATATACAGAAAACCGCTGAGCTGGTGCAGGAAGTGAGTGCTTCCAGCAAGGAACAGGACACCGGTGCCGACCAGATCAACAAGGCGATCCAGCAACTCGATCAGATCATTCAGCAGAACGCCGGAGCCGCGGAAGAGATGGCCTCGACCACGGAAGAACTGTCAAGCCAGGCCGAACAACTCAAGTCAACCATCGCCTTCTTCTCTTTGGAAACCGGCAAACAGCGACGGGCACAAAGCAGCCCGCGGCATCTGGCCAACAAAAAGACGGCGATAAGTCCAGCGATATCTTCCAAGCCGAACCTCATTCTTCAAGCCGGAGTGGCCAAGAAGAGTCAGCCGGCTCTGCCCGCGGCAACCGAAAAAGCGATCCATCTGAACATGGGAGAAAATGGTTATTCAGATCGCCTCGATGAAGCCTTTGAAAAATACTGATTCATACGGGTGGCAAAACTACCACCCGGCAGGTTATCTCTTGATGAGACTGCTCTTCCTGCAATCTCATCAAGCTCAGCCTGAACATAAGGACCCGCTTTCGGGCGGGTTCCGGCAGATCGTGTCCTCATTCCTTGAAGGGAGATAAAACAATGCGAATCGGCAATATCAAGATCGGCACAAGACTTTTACTCGGAATCACCTGTATCATCGTACTCTTCAGTGGGGTAGTGCTGATGCAGATCCTGAAAATGAATACCCTGGGTGTATTACAGGACGCCGGCGCCAAACGCGGCCAGGATGTCATAGCAATCATGGATATTGACAAGAGTCTCGGCAACTTTGCGATGCTTCTAACCGATGCGGTTATCGACCTTGATTTCCTGGAATTTGAACGTCAGCTGCCTAAAGAGCAGGAAATTATCCGGAAAAACGTCGAGATCGTACATACTCTGGTGGATACCCCCGAAGAGACAAAACTGGCCGAACAATTAAACAACCACGTTCAGGATCTCTTTACCTTTATCGAGAAGGAGTTGATCCCTGCGCTCGGGCGAGCGGATGCGAACGAACTGAAGAAAATCAATGAACAGATCGACGAAAGGGCCGAAGAAGCTATGCAACCTCTCAGACTCATCGTCGACTCGTTGAAGAATGAAATGGTTGAGGCCGATGAAGAATTTGATGGTATTAGAAAAAATGCCATTACCCTCGCCCTCGCAATAGCCGGGATCGCGCTGGTGATGGGATTTGGTTTCGCCTGGTTGTTATCCCGGAGCATCAGACGTCCGATTGAAAAAGCGCTGGAAGTGGCCAACACCCTGGCGAGCGGCGACCTGACCTTGACGTTTGCCAACCACACCAGGGATGAACTGGGACAGCTCCTCGACGCCATGCAGACGATGGTGGAGAAGTTAAAAGAAGTGGTTGGCGATGTAGTGACCGCCGCCGAAAATGTCGCCTCAGGGTCGCAGGAAATGTCCTCCACCGCCCAGCAGATGTCCCAGGGAGCTACCGAACAGGCGGCCAGCGCCGAGGAAATCTCGGCCAGCATGGAGGAGATGGCTTCGAACATCCGCCAGAATACCGACAATGCCCTGCAGACTGAAAAGATCGCCGTAAAAAGTGCAGCCGACGCTCAAGATGGCGGCAAGGCTGTGACCGAAACCGTTTCGGCGATGAAACAGATCGCCACCAAGATTTCGATTATCGAGGAGATCGCCCGCCAGACCAACCTCCTCGCCTTAAACGCAGCGATTGAGGCGGCACGAGCCGGAGAACACGGCAAGGGCTTTGCAGTAGTTGCCTCAGAGGTCAGGAAGCTTGCCGAACGAAGCCAGGCGGCAGCGGGCGAGATCAGCCAGCTGTCGACTACCAGCGTCGCGATTGCCGAGAAAGCCGGAGATATGCTGGGTAAAATGCTGCCCGACATCCGGAAGACCGCAGAACTCGTGCAGGAGATCAGCGCCTCGAGCAAAGAGCAGGACACCGGTGCCGACCAGATCAACAGGGCGATTCAGCAACTCGATCAGGTTATTCAGCAAAACGCGGCGGCGGCCGAAGAGATGGCCTCGACCACGGAGGAACTCTCCAGTCAGGCCGAGCAGCTCAAATCGACCATCTCCTTCTTCCGCCTGGACACCGGCAACAATAGACATCTGCGCGGTACTTCTCAGAGGATGCCTTTAAGAAAAGTCGCCATTCCCCATAATCCTTCACCACCACAAAGGATTATCGATAAACATGGCGGAGCGGCAAAGGCCGCGCCTGGAAAAATGACGGAAAAAAAAGGGGCGATAAATCTTGACCTTGGTGGAAAGGCGGGCGCGGATCATCTCGATGATGATTTTGAAAAATACTGATCCACCCACCCTCCAGGAGGTAAATTTACCTCCTGGAGGGTGGCCGCCTCTTGCCTTCCCCAACCTTCTCTCCATCTTCTCCTCGGATTACTTCGCAATTCTTCACTCACAAACTGATAATATTAAATATTTTGCGAATTATCGATTCATGGCATGTTTTTCGCTAACACCCCACACGGGGGTATAAGTGCCTTTCGCAGATTATTTTCTATAAACTGTAAGGCACTAAAACACTTTCAATCCACAAGACCGGATTCCAGCCCCCGGACATCGTTTCTTTGAACAGGTACACAATGAGCAAAAGCATGATTCTCAATTCAACTGCAAAAATGAAGAAGGAGGAATTCCAACGGTTCAGCTCTCTTATCTATGACCAAGTTGGAATTCAGTTGCCGCCTACCAAAAAAACCATGCTTGAGTCGCGCCTGCAAAAACGCCTAAAACTTCTCGGCATGCCATCCTTTGCAGAGTATGGAAATTTCGTCTTCAGTCCCGAGGGGCAGGAGACGGAACTCGTCCACCTGATCGATGTGGTTACGACCAATAAAACCGATTTTTTCCGCGAACCCGGTCATTTCAATTTTCTCACGCAAAGAGCGCTGCCGGCGATAATGAAGCAACGTGATGTCACCCATTCTCATCCGGTGCGGATCTGGAGTGCCGGATGCTCAAGCGGTGAAGAACCCTATACTCTCGCCATGGTCTTAGCCGAATTTGGGGCCGAACACCGCGATCTCCGTTTTACCATCCTCGCCTCCGACATCAGCACCAGAATTCTCGCGACCGCAAAAAAAGCGATATACCCGGAAGAACGGACCGAGGAAATCGCCATGAACATCAAGAAAAAGTACCTTCTGCGCAGCAAGGACAGAAATTGCTCCCTTGTTCGTATCTGCCCGGAAATCCGCGCAAAGGTTGCGTTCCGGCGGATCAATTTCATGGATGCCGATTTCGGGGTGCGGGACAAAATGGATATTATCTTCTGTCGCAATGTAGTAATCTATTTCGACAAGCCGACTCAACAGAACCTGATGCAGAAATTCCATCGGCAGCTGCGGCCGGGAGGCTATCTTTTCCTCGGGCATTCCGAGACGTTGAATGGTATCGATGTCGATTTCAAGTCGGTTGGATCCACTGTCTATATGAAAACATGAAAAGCATTATCGCCACACACAGCGTCAATGTCTACCTCAAGCCGGGAGAGGTGATAGTCTCCCGCAATCCCATCCTGGTCAGCACCATCCTGGGGTCGTGTGTGGCGATCACCATGTATTCGCCGAGCAAGAATGTCGGCGCAATCTGTCATGCCGTATTCCCGAACAATCTCAATAAGGAGGCAAGTCTTCAGTATGTCGATACGGCCATTCGCCACATTTATAGAAAGATGACCGAATACGGAGGAATAGCAGGCATGGCAGTGAAACTTTTTGGCGGAGCCCGGGTTTTAAACAGTGACTATTCGGACAACCGAAAATCAATTGGCGAGTTAAACGTCTTACAGGCTAAAAACACACTCCTGCACCTCGATCTGCAGATTGCCAGGGAAGATGTCGGCGGATCTCGCGGGCGAAAGCTGCTGTTTTCTATTAAGACCGGTGATGTGCATCTCCGAAGGCTGAGTCTCACAGGCAATGTTTTCTGCGCGGGAGAATAGAATGCGTAAAATCAAGGTCTTGATTATCGATGATTCGGCGCTGGTTCGGCAGACTCTCTGTGAAATGCTCGATTCGGACCCCGAGATCGAGGTCGTCGGCACTGCGGCGGACCCGTTTATCGCGGCGGAACGCTTGAAAACAGTGGTTCCCGATGTCATTACCCTGGATATTGAAATGCCCCGCATGGATGGGCTGACCTTTCTGAAGAAACTGATGAGCCAGCACCCCCTCCCGGTGGTGATGTGTTCCAGCCTCGCCGGCAGCGGCAGCGAGTCGGCCCTCAAGGCCCTGGAATACGGAGCCGTGGATATTATCACCAAACCTCGAATGGGGACCAAGCAATTTCTCGAAGAATCGCGGGTGACGATCTGCGATACCATCAAGGCTGCAGCCGCGTCGAAGCCAGGCAGAAGACGACAGTCTTCTCCAACCACCCTGAAAGAAATCTCTCCCAAATATTCCGCCGATGTTATCATCGACAAGCCGAACTCCAAGGCGATGATCCAGACAACCGAGAAAGTGGTCGTGGTCGGCGCCTCGACCGGCGGCACCGAAGCTCTCAGAATCTTTCTCGAGATGATGCCGGCAGATGCCCCCGGCATCGTGATCGTCCAGCATATGCCCGAACATTTTACCGCCGCCTTCGCCAGACGCCTCGACACCCTCTGCCGGGTAACCGTCAAGGAAGCCCAGGATAACGATACCGTTGTCCGGGGCCGGGCCTTGATCGCCCCCGGCAATCATCACACTCTGCTTAAACGCAGCGGCGCCAGATATTATGTAGAGATCAAAGACGGGCCTCTGGTAACACGCCATCGCCCTTCGGTAGACGTTCTTTTTCGTTCGGCTGCACGTTATGCTGGCAAGAACCTGGTAGGTGTGATAATGACCGGTATGGGAGACGACGGAGCCCGCAGCATGAAAGAGATGTTTGATGCCGGAGCTATGACCATCGCCCAGGATGAAACCACCTGTGTGGTGTTCGGCATGCCTGCCGAAGCGATAAAACATGGCGGTGTTCACAAAATTATGCCGCTGCAGAATATTGCCGCAGAAGTATTGAGATTGTGTGGATAGATGGAACAACTGATCTCCGAGACAAAACTCTTCCAGTCGTGCGAAGTCCTCTTCGGCACTGAGCTGAATGTTTCCGGTGAATTCCTGGACTACCTGCAAGCAGGCGGTATTAAAAGCGCCTATCGCAAAAGGGTGATGGAAACTCATCCCGACCGGCTGATCGGACTCGATCTGTCGCTGCACAAGCAAAGTGTTGCGCGTTTCCATGCAGTTCAGGAGGCTTACGAGACCCTGCTCACATTCTTGAAGACTAAAAAAACCGGTCCGACGATCGTCACCCCCCAGTATAAAAGAAATGCTGCCGCAACAGTCCGGCCAAACCCAGCCCCCCCTCACCGTTCTGCAGGAAACGGTGGCCGGCAACAAGCCTCCCACCATCGCCGAACCATTGAACCGATTATCCTCCCTGGCGAAACACGCAGAGGCCCTGTTCATGCCAACACCGAAAACCTTTACGAAGGTCCGCTTCCCCAGAGGCAGTTGCTCTTTGGTCATTTCCTCTATTATTCGGGTCTGACCAACTGGCGGACGATCTCCCGGATTCTCACCTGGCAGAGAACCGGAAGACCTCGCCTCGGCGAATTGGGCAGACGCTTCGGAATGTGCCGCCAGGAGGACATCACCACCATTCTGCATGCGAGAAAACCCTTCGGACAATTCGGGGAAACCGCTCAACTTCTGGGCATACTTACGGAGCAGCAGGTAAGGGTACTGATGTTCCATCAGCAGCGCCTGCAGAAAAAATTCGGCACCATCCTGTTGGAAAATAGCCTTGTCAGCCAACCGGAGTTACAGGAATTACTTGATCAATTCCAGCACCACAATGCGACCCTCCACGGTAAAGTGAGATGAACAACCTAAAGGAAACGACAGTGAAGAACATCCTGATCATCGAAGACAATGAAAATATGCTGCGGATGATGAGCGACCTTTTAGGTCGGGCGGGATATTCCATTCTCACTGCCACCGATGGTGTGCAGGGCCTGAAAAAATTCAAAACACATACCCCCGACCTGGTCATAACCGATATCATCATGCCGGACAAGGAAGGCCTCGAAGTTATCATGGAGCTGAACAAACAACAGCCCCGCCCCAAGGTCATTGCTGTTTCGGGCGGAGGAATTCTGGAGCCGCAAACCTACCTTTCTCTCGCCAAAAAGCTCGGGGCCGACAATACCTTGGCCAAGCCTTTTCGACCGGCTGAACTTCTCTCTCTGGTAAAACAGTTGCTCGCCTGAAACACCCTTTCACATTACCTTCTTGCGCCTTTTGCTTGAGAATTCAACTCAATACCGACCCGAGACAACTTCGGATTAATGTATTCAGACAAAATCCGTTTTGCATATTTGATTAGGCGCAGACGATGTGATACCCTTTCAGAAAACCTTAAACTTGCAGAACTCTTATGGACGTCAACGACGCAAAGCTTTCCCCGCAACATCTCCAGAGCCTGTTGCTGCAGTTCAAATACCATTCTGCCATCAGACGCGTGGCGAAAGGGGTGGCCCATAGTTACAACAATATCCTCACCGGGCTCGGCGGGCAAACGGCAATACTGCGGCAGGAAAGCGCGTTACCCTGCGATCTGGACTGCAACCGGGGAGAACTGATCGACGACCTGCTGCAGCGCGGCATCGATCAAACGGCAGTTCTCTATGACTTTGCCCGGGATATGGATACCGACAACCGCAGCCATTCTCCCCTGCTTCTCGCGACCAAAACGCTGGAACTGCTCAACTCCATCTCCCGGGTGCATAGGTTCGTGCTGAAATCGGAATTGCGGCAGGAAAAACTCGTCTGCAACTTTCGCGATTTGGTCCTGATCCTGTTTTATCTAGGGGAAAACTGTGTCGATGCAACCCCGGAAGGGGGAAAGATCATCCTTGAAATCGTCCGCATGCAGGATTCGGAATCAACCGGGCCGCAGTTCGCATTTGGCTTCCGCGATCACGGGCCAGGGTTCGCCGAGAGCATACTCTCCTCCCTCCATGTTCCCTTTGCCACCACCAGATGCGATTCCCCTCATCGGGGGCTTGGCCTGTATGCCGCCGATGTCCTCGCCCGAAGATACCATGGCCGGCTCATCATCGCCGGTCGCGACCGTGAAGAAACCATAGTCAGCGCGGTTTTCCCGGTGAACACGGAAGAAGCTGTTGAACCGATACATACCGAGCAACCGTGCGCCGACAAACACAATGGAAATGGACCGGAAAAACAGTGTTTTCTGGTAGTCGAGGACGATGAGGCAATGCGGACACTCCTCCTGCACCGGCTGCAGCGTCGCGGCCATATGGTATTTTGTGTCAATACCTGCGCCGAGGCACTGGAGGAATATGAGCCTCTGCATGATATAATTACCACAGTACTGATGGATGTAGGCCTGAGAGACAGCAGCGGCTATGAATGCCAACGGAAGATTCTGAAAATCAACCCGCAGGCCCGGATTATCTTCATGTCCGGCCAGCTCGAGAAGGCACCCCCGGGAATTGCCGGCAAGACGGCATTTCTCCAGAAACCTTTCACTCTCAATCAGCTGGAAGAAGCGATACGGGATATCCATGTATAAAGCACGAGCGGTAAAAAATGCACAGGTTCTGGTTGTTGACGATGAACCGAGTATTGTCGACTTCATTGAGTCGACCCTCAGTAAAAACGGCTATGCCGTCGAGGCCTGCACCAACCCTCTTGAAGCCTTGAAAAACATCAAAGGAAAAGTATTCGACCTGGCCTTGGTCGATATCAATATGCCGGAAATGACCGGCATCGAATTCTCCAGAAAATTGCTGGAGACCTCGCTCTCCACCGAAATCGTGATCATTACCGGCGTCCCGGATGAACAGAATCTCGATCCATGCCTGAGAATGGGACTTACCCATTTTCTCTTTAAACCGTTCAACGAGTCGCAACTGGTGTATACGGTGTATGCCGCCCTTCACTTCAAACGGCTGCGCAATGCCTTTATTGCCTCCACCCCGGATGAAAGAAAAGGCAGCGGGTATATCGGTGTCTCCATGTCCACCAGGGATGTCCGTGAAGAGATCGCCTCGCTTGCAAATCTGGACATCCCGGTGCTGATCCTCGGCAAATCAGGTACCGGCAAAGAGATCATCGCCAGGGACATTCACCGCAACAGCAACCGCGGCCGTGGCGTATTTATGCCGATCAACTGTGCGGTCCTGGGAAGTCTCGCGGAAACGGAACTCTTCGGCCATGTCAGCGGGGCTTTTACCGGAGCAAGCAAAACCACCAAAGGCTACATCGGCTCGGCCGACGGCGGCACCTTGTTTTTTGATGAAGTCGGCGAATTGCCGATCGACGTCCAGGCCAAACTTCTGCGTTTTCTCGATGACGGAGAATACTCCAAAGTAGGGGAAGCGAAGCTCCAGAAGGCCGATGTCCGGGTTCTAGCCGCAACTAACCGCAATCTGGAAGAAATGTGTAAAAATGGCACCTTCCGGGAGGATCTCTATTACCGCCTGTCAGCCTCAATCGTTCGCACCTCACCGCTTGAAGAGAGAAAAGCCGATATCCTGCCGCTGATTTGGCATTTTCTCGACCTCTTCGGAACTGCCAAGAATATCACCTATGAAATTTCCGCCGACGCCGCCTCGCTGTTGATCGCCAAGGAGTGGCCAGGCAATGTGCGTCAGCTCAAGCAGACCCTCTATAAAATATCACAGATGGCCAGCAGCCGAAAAATCTCCCTGGCAGACGTCCGCCGGGTAGTGGGCGACCAGGAGCAGCAAACTCTTGCTACCTATAAGCAGGCCAAGGAGCAGGCCATGGAGGGTTTCGACCGGGACTACCTGTTAAAGACCTTGAGCCTCTCCCAAGGCAGCCTCCAGCATGCCCTGAAACTCTCGGGCATGCATAAAAAGAATTTCTATACGAAAATCAAAGAGCTGGGGCTGGCGATGAAAGATTTTTCGGTAATGCAGAATCGCGAGTAGCAATTCCCTCCCACCATATTTCCAAAGCACACGACTCAAGTGCTTGTGTAACGGATGGACCAGGAGGTAATCCTGCCTCCTCTGTCGCAATCCAGCCGGTTTCATTCTGCCTCACGCAACTCACCTGCACACCGCCACATAATATAATTGTATGGTTACAAACTGTTAGCGACTACTCGAGCTTTATCTCCCCTAAGGAACATTTTTTGCTAAAAATAGAACAAACACGCTCTCGCAAATATCCCATCAGGCGGATGATCTTTACAGGATATGTATGCTGAATGTATTGCTGATATACGATGACCGGAGCGCCACCCTCACAGCTCGTCAGGTACTGGCAAAAATGAATATTGCTCCTGTTGATCTGGTCCTCGAAGAATTCCATCCGGAATTTCTCTTCTCCGAAGTGTTTGACTTGGCTATTTTCGAACTTTTCGGTGAAAACAGGTCATGCATCGTGATCTTAAAACAGTTGGAAACATGGGCGATGACGTCCGGCATGGAAGTTCCCCCGGTCATAGTCCTGACGGAGGATGATACCGGCCGTATCGAACGGGATCTTCGTACGGCCAAAGTGAGTTTCTTTTTTGTCAAACCGGTGGCTGAGAGTGATCTGGTTGCCGCAATCAAGCAATCCCTCCTGCTGCCCAAAAACTTTTGAATCGCTTGAAACTCTCGCCCATGGATGGTAAATTTGCCTCCCCGGCGGAATTATTCCTTGATACCTCTATTTCATACATCTTGCCTGGAATAAAGATCGCCCAGTACTGGTATTTCGGCAGTGACAAACAGCGATTCCCGGATCGGGGAGGTACCTTTACCTCCTGACCATACGTTCATGCGTTACCCTCAAACGGCGTGAATCAGGCTTAAAGCTATTTCTTGATCCCGCCGATGACGGAAGAATCGTTGGGAGTGCGAAATTCATGGTGGACAATATCGGTGATCCCAGCCTGCTCGAGCATCGCGAAAATCTCGGCCCGGGAATACGACCTTCCATCTTCCGTGCCCAGCAGCATGTTGAGGGCAAAAAGCGCCGGAAATTCCGGTCCGTCCTTGGAGTCGTTCAGAATGAAATCATGGATCAGGATCATCCCGCCCGGCTCTAAAGCGGCTGCTGTCTTTTCAAGACATTCCCGGCACTGTTCCGGAGAGTTGCTGTGCAGAATATGGGAGAGCCAGGCGACATCGTAAGGGCCTCCGCCGATGGGATCGATGTTGAAATCGCCGCCGATGAAATCGATGCGCCCGGTCAGGCCAAAACGGGCCACCGTTTTTCGGGCAAAAGGTTCGGTGGTCGGACGATCGAGGATAATTGCCGAAAGGTCCGGATTGGCCTTACAGAAATGGATGGCATAGGTGCCGGGGCCTCCGCCCAGATCGAGCAATCTCCTGCGACCGGCCAGATCGAAAGCGGCCGCCATGTGGGGGGCCACGCCCATGGCCAGGTTGAACATCCCCAGGAGAAAACTCTCCCGTTCATTTTCCGCACCGTAGGAACGCCTGGCGACTTTTTCACCGCGTATCACAGCCTGATCGAGCTGAGCCCAGCCATCGAGGATGTGGTGGTGATGAAGGATGATGTGACCCATATATCCGGGGCTGCCGGCGACCAGAAACTGCATGGCAAAAGGCGAATTTTCATAACGGTCATCGGTTTTTACCAGCAGTCCCATGGCAGCCAGGGCATCGAGAAGCAAGCCGGTGGCCCGGACATCGCTGCCGACCGATTCCGCTACCCGGGCGGCGTCGCCCGGACCGGCCCCGAGCTCGGTGAAAATCTTCAACCGCACTGCGGCCTGCAAAGTACAGCCGCGCCAGTATCCACTTGAGACACTGAGCATCGTCCCGACATTCCAATCCTTGATCATACTCCCTCCGTCATTGAGGTTTTCGTTCCGCATCCCCACCGAGTTCAAAGTGCAGGGTCTCGGGAAATTCGAAAACCGCACCGTTTTCCTGGGGAGCGAATTCTCGAAGCACCGTCCGGCCCTGCGTATATCCTTCCTTTACCGCGACAAAGTCAAAGGTCCTGGGATTGCCGATCCGCTCCCTGATTGTTGCGGTAAAGGGTGTCTCGCCAATAACCTCACCGTTCAGGGCGACCACGGCACCACTGGGGGCAGAGGTTATGGCGATGAGATATTTTTCACGCTCCTTCAGGATGAAATGGAGTTTCTCCGGAATGATATCACTCACCTTCTCATGATAGAGCTGTTCTTTGAAAGCTTTTCTTACCGGTTTATACTCCTCCTTCAGCACCTTGAAGGTGTAGATATTATAGTCGCCCTTGCGCTGCTCGATAGAGGTGTCGAAAGGCGTCTCTCCGATAACTTTGTCGTTCAGGAAAACAACGGCCCCCGAAGGATCGGAACTGATATGCACCAGGTGAGGTTTCTGCCCGCAACCGAAAGAAATCGACAACATCGCAATAAGCGCCGCAACTCTACAGTACCTTCTTGATTTTTCCGGGGTCATACCTTCACGTTCCATATTTTTCCTATTCACAGACGCCCTCCAAGGTTGGTCGGACAATATTTTCCTTGCCTTTCGTATGAAATAGAAGCAATGTAGCCGCTGATATTTTACCTCATTGTAGCAATGTTCCATGTAAAAATCACGTTTTCATCCGGAAGCACCATGCATTCACCCAACACCGTCAGCAATCAGGAACTGAAAAGGGTCATCGCCGACTTTCTCGACCAGGGACATGTCGAGAATATTGTCGCCATGTTCCGTCATGAACCAAGATATTACGCCTGGACCGGCGATATTCTTCGGGACGAACGCTTCAGTGTCCGCCTTGGCGTCTCCGTCCTCTTTGAAGAACTGCGGGAAACGCAGCCGGACAAAATCGAACTGGCCATCCCCTCGCTGGTGCAGCTGCTCAGTGCGAAAGAGCCGCTGCTGCGCGGCGAGGCGGTCTCCATCCTGGGCATAATCGGCAGCGACAAGGCTCTGGCCCACATACGCAGCCGGCACGACGACCCCAGCCCCCGGGTCCGGGAAGTGGTCGAACTCGTTCTGCAGGACAGGAAGTGAGCGAAAACCAGGACAACAAGAGGTATGCTTTACACACTCGCTGGTGGGTGAGTGTCCTGCTGGCGATTGTATGTTACTCCACTCTGAAGTATCTTGTCCCGGAACTCCATTCGGCCAACCCCACCCTGGGAAAGCTGATCGAAGCAGCACCGTACTTTGCACCTATAGTCACCATTCCCTTACTGCTGCTGGCAGCCAAACAGCTCTACGATACGGATCGACCGAACAACAAGGACGGCGAAAAAGAAGACGCGGAGAACGGCCGGCAAGACTGATTTTTACCAGAACTGAACCGGTATTACAGGGACCTCTTTCATTTTTATGGAAAATTCGCTACAATTGCCGGACACAGACCGTCACTCTCAACCCATCTCCAGCGGACCGACAGATGCTTGATGCAACCGATAAAAAAATTCTAACCATCCTTCAGCAGGATGGCAGGATTACCAACGCCAGACTGGCCCAGGAGGTCGGACTGTCTCCACCTGCGGTGCTCGAGCGGGTCCGACGGCTGGAAGCATCCGGGGTAATCGACAAGTATGTCGCCATCCTTGATCGGCAGGCGGCAGGTTTTGGCGTCCAGACGATCGTCATGGTCTGCCTGAGCCACCACCAGATATCTTCGCTGCAAAATGTCAAGGAACGGCTGACCAGAATGGACGAAGTCCTTGAATGCCTTCAACTGACCGGCGAAGTCGATTTCCTTCTGAAGGTTGCGGTCAAAGACATGAGTGCCTACACCAATTTCGTCAACAACAAGCTGTCGGGAATACCGGGCATTCAGAACGTCAAAACCTCCTTCATCCTCGAAACCCTGAAGAACAACACCGCCCTGAAACTGATGCCGGACGAATAACAGCCGGCCCTGCCGACAATAATCTCGGCCCGGGCGAATCGGCAGGTGATTAATTTCCCATAACCGAGTATATGGGGTAAAAATTAAAACCATAAGACAGTTCACACTTCGCTAAAACAAAAGAAAGAGTACCATGAAAAATCAGGACGAGCTTATTGCCAAGCTCTCGACAATTATTCACGCGGGAGAGCATGTGCTTACCACGGAGACCGGCGAAGGCCAGCAGAAAAGTCTCGTTAACGAAATCAAGTTCCACGATTTCAGGATCTCGGCTTTATCCTATCTCGGCCGGGTCTTCAGTCAGGAAAGCACCTATTACCAAGCCTTCAAATCGGAAGTAAGTCACCCGACCGCAAGCCGCACCCGGCGTGGAATCGGCATGCTTACCAGTGCCCGCAAAGAGCTTTCCGGCGATTGGCTGGAGACCACCGGCGGCGCAATCACCCGCGAAGAAATGACCGACATGCTGCGGCTCGCCAGGATGCAACAGGACGAAAACCATCATGTGGCAGCAGTAATCATTGCCGGCGCGGTGCTCGAAAAACATCTGCGCAATCTCTGTCTCGCCAAAGGGATTAAGCTCCACAACGATCTTGAAAACAGGGCGGTACCGAAGAAAGGACTGCAGCTGACCGGAGAAGCCTACAAGAAGAAACTTTACGAACGACAGGACAACAAGGATATCATCTCGTGGCTTGAGTTGTACGAGACGGCTGCTGCCGGCAAAAACGATTCCGTTACCGCCGCCCAGGCAAAAACCATGGTGAGCGGAGTGCTGAGCCTGCTCGTCAAGACCAGATACTGATCCAAAAGAAAGTTTCATGCAACCGCCGCCTTCCCTGCTCCGCCCCGACACCCTGCTCTTCATCTACTACCTTGAAGGGGCAATCCCCGCCCACCAGGTCTTTGACATCGAGCACTTTATTGGTAACTGGGTGGAAGACGATTTCAGCTTCCTTTTTTTCACCCAGCCGGCACAGCAGCAGGTCAAGGAGATTCTCTCCCTGTTCCCGGCAACCAGACTGCTCGACCAGTACGAGATGACCTATGCCCAGTGGCAGGGCGGCAACGTCGAACCGGTACGTATCGGGCGCTTCCTGCTCAATCCCACCTGGATTAAAGCCTCACCGGGAAAAAACGAAGTGGCGATCACCCTCGATTCGGGGGTGGTTTTCGGCAACGGCACCCATCCAACCACCCAGGCCTGCCTCGAAGCCATCGACATCGCCTGCGCCGGCAACCGGGTAAAAACCATGCTCGACCTGGGGACCGGCACGGGCATTCTCGCTTTAGCCGCCGCCAAACTGGGATGTGAAAAGATCGTTGCCGTCGACTATAATTTTCTTGCCGCGAGAACCGCACGGATCAACGTCGTCCTGAACAATCTCGAGGACCGCATCCTGATCGCCAACGGCAGGGCGGAACAACATACCGCGGTCGCAACCGACCTCATGGTAGCCAATATTCATTACGATGTGATGAAGGATCTGGTCCGTACCGATGGCTTTCTTCGGCAGAAATGGTTCATCCTGTCCGGCCTTCTGCGCAGCGAAGCCGAAAAAATTGGCCAATTCCTTGCAACGTGTCCGGTCCTCATCCTCAAACGTTGGAACCAAGACGATATCTGGCACACCATTCTCGGGATAACCAATCCATCGGAAGAATCCTGACCGCCCGGGACAACACCTGTAAAGCCAAAAAAAAGGCCGGAGCGCAAGCCCCGGCCTTTTTGTTTTTAAAAAGAATGATTACAGCTGCTGGAGAGCTTTAATCCGCTCCTCAAGAGGCGGATGACTTCTGAACAGTGCCGCCATCCCGCCCGCCTTCGGTCGAATCCCGAAGGCTGCTACCTGATCGGGCAGGTGAGACGGTTCATGATGGACCTGCAGTCGCCGCAGGGCACCCACCATCTTCTCCTTGCTGGTGAGAAAAGCCGCCCCTTTATCGGCGGTGAACTCTCTCTTGCGGGAAAACCACATGACAATCATCGCCGCAAAGAACCCGAGAACGATTTCCAGTACGATTGTCACAGCCATATACCCGAAAAAGCCCAGACCTCCGCCTTCCTCATCGCTGCTGACGAAATTATTGATGATGTTGGCGGCAAGGCGGGACAAAAAGATGACGAAGGTGTTCAACACGCCCTGGATGAGGGATAAAGTCACCATATCGCCGCAGGCGACGTGGGTTATCTCGTGGGCAAGCACCGCCTCCACTTCATCCTTGGACATATTCTGCAGCAATCCGGTCGACACGGCCACCAGAGCGTCATGCTTTTTCATGCCGGTGGCAAAGGCATTCATGTCGGGCGAGTTGTAGATCGCCACTTCCGGCATGCCGATCTCGGCCTTCTCAGCCATCCGGCGAACGGTACCGACCAGCCATTGTTCCGTAGGATTACTCGGATTGACGATCACCTGGGCGCCGGTTGATTTCTTGGCAATCCACTTGGACAAGGCAAGCGAGATAAACGAGCCGCCCATGCCGAACACGAACGCCATCACCAGCAGTCCCGAAGTGCTGCGGGAGTCAACCCCGAAAAGACTCATGACAATACCGAGCAAAATAAGTATCGCCATGTTGGTTGCCAGAAACAGAATTATCCGAAACACGTCATTCCTCCATTTTTGTTTATCATCTCATTCCGGGTACTTTCGAGCGGCAAAAAGTACCGATTCCAGTTTTTACGGAAAAAAGAATAACCATTCTTTGCCCTGTCACAAGCGGATTTCGTTCAGGCCGCTTCCGATTTTTCTATCATCAAGGCCGAGGGATCAAGCAAAACTCTCGAGAATTTTCTTCACTACCTTGCCGTCTGCAGCACTGCCGAAATGATTCATGATCGGCCTCATCGCCTGCATCCGGTTGGCAAACGAAGAAAAATCGATATTTGCGGCGATCCAGGCGCGGATCTCCTCTTCGCTTGCCGCTTTCGGCAGATACTCCTCCATGATGGTCAAAAACGGACTGCCTTCCTTGCCCTGTGCGGCCAGGAGTTCCCGTTCCGACTTGATAAGCTTTTTGATTATGGCAATAACCTGCTCATCGGTCAGCACCTTTTCGGTCTGGCGCCCGAACTCGCCGATCAGGATCCGAATCGCACCGGTCCTGTCGCTGTCTTTCGCCTTCATCGACACCCTCAATTCACCCTGGACTTGTTCCTGTAAGGTCATATTTCCACCCATAAAAATCGATTATCTGAAAACACCTGCTGTCATTTTGAGCAGCGAAAGCGTTAACATTACCATTTTCACCTTGAGAAAAACAGCCTTTTCAATGCCTGGAATACATGACCAAAGAGAGATAAAAGGGTTATTGAGGGGCCAAATTTTGGAAAAATTGTCTGAAAAGTGGCAAAAGAAGCCCGGTTGTGCTTTAATACTTACAGATTGAGTTTCTTCCTCCGTTTTCCTCGGCTGAAGTTCACGCCCGTCTCTCAGATTTGTATCTTTTTTGCACGAGTACACGCTGTAAAGACATATCCGCTGATGGGATATCGTTTCCGCCCCCATATCTACCAGGATATTACCATGCCAAAGCACGAACGATTGACCAAACTCCGCCATCTCCTTGCCATCGACGAAAAAATAAGCGAGATACTTTCCTCCACTGCCACCCTTGATGAAAAAAGACGGCGGCTGCGACGCCATCTCTCCGATATGCTGGTGAATATCGTTGACGAGAGTCAACAGATGCCGCCTCTTGAATGGGTTGTCTGCCGCGACGCCACCTGGGTCATGCGCAATATTCTCTCTCAGCGCAGCGAAGAGCTGGCCGGTTTTTCCCTGCTCGAATATATTGACGATCTCCTCCATTCTCCGTCGGCCGGCGACCAGTCGTTGCCTTCCTCCGCATTTCTTGCCGAACTCGAACATCTCCTTAAAGGATTGCACGGAATTTCGGGGATATATAAAGAAAAAGCGCCGGCATTTCTCAGCCATTCGGGCAGGAAAGCCGCAAGAATGCGCTCCGCCGACCTTTCGCGGATGGCCAGGCACTCGGCCCGTTATATGAATCGTTACCCGTCCGGCCTGGACGACCAGCTCATCCGCCACCAGAGCAACAGCAAACAGGCAATCCAGGCGCACTTCGGCATCACCGACCTCGAGTGGAACGACTGGAAGTGGCATACCCGGCACATCATCCGCGATGCCGACACCATGGGCAAGCTGGTCGCCCTTTCCGCCGGGGAAGAGCAGGCAATCGCCAAGGCAAAAAGCAACCGGGTGCCGTTCGGGATCACGCCCTATTACCTGTCGCTCATGGACCGGGAAAACACCCGGACCTGGGACAGGGCGATCAGAGCCCAGGTAATCCCGCCGCTGGAATATGTCGACAATATCATCCTGGGGCGCAAAGATCCCGGCTGTTCCATGGATTTCATGGTCGAACACGACACTTCGCCGATCGAAGGAATCACCAGGCGCTATCCCAACATCGTCATCCTCAAGCCGATCCTGACCTGCCCGCAGATCTGCGTGTACTGCCAGCGCAACTGGCAGATCGAGGATGTCTATTCGGCCAATGCCGCACTCGGAAAAACCCAACTCGACCAGGCCCTGCAATGGATTGAGGACACCCCGGAAATAAACGAGGTACTCATCACCGGCGGCGATCCCCTCTTGCTCGGCGACGAGAAAATCGAGGAGATCCTCAGCCGCCTCGCGCAGATCGACCACATCCTCCGCATCCGGATCGGCACCCGCACCCCGGTCACCCTGCCGCAGCGCATCACCGAATCGCTGGTCCGGACCATCACCCGTTTCCATGAGCCCGGCCGCCGCGAGGTGGTGATCGTCACCCACTTCGAACACACCACCGAGATAACCCCGGATTCCATGGCGGCGGTGCAGAAATTCCGCCAGTTCGGCATCGGCGTCTATAACCAGCTGGTCTTCACCTACTATAATTCAAAACGCTTTGAAACCGCCGCCATCCGCCAGAAACTGCGGCTGATCGGGGTGACCCCCTACTACACCTTCAACACCAAAGGCAAGGAGGAGACCGACAGCTACCGGGTCCCTATCGCCCGACTGCTCCAGGAACAGCAGGAGGAGGCACGGCTGCTGCCTGGGATGGTGCGCACCGATGAAATCGTCTTCAATGTCCCCCGCCTTGGTAAAAACTACCTGCGTGCCGCCCAGAACAGGGATATCATCGCCATCCTCCCCGACGGCAGGAGGGTTTACGAATTCCACCCCTGGGAGAAGAAGCTGGCCCTGGTCGACACCTATATCTACACCGATGTGTCGATTTACGATTATCTCAAAAGATTGAGAAAGGATGGCGAGCAGGCCAGGGACTATGATACAATCTGGTACTATTATTGATCACCGTCAATCCCGCGAGCAGCACACTCCGTCTAACAGAGGAAACCGATGACACTTTTACCGGCCATAGAACTGGAAACACGCCCCGAGCCCGACAGTACCGTGATCTGGCTGCACGGTCTGGGGGCGGACGGCAATGATTTTGCACCGATCGTCCCGGAACTCTACCTGCCAAAAGAGGCGGCAATACGGTTTATCTTTCCCCATGCCGGGGCGATCCCGGTTACGGTAAATGGCGGCTACGTCATGCCGGCCTGGTACGATATCCTGGAAATGAAGATTGACCGCAAGGTCGATATCGCCGGCCTGATGGCATCGGCCGAGGCGATCAGCGGCTTTATCGACCGGGAGCTGGACCGGGGGATCGACAGCAGACGGATCGTCATCGCCGGGTTTTCCCAGGGAGGGGCGGTTGCTTATCAGGTGGTCCTCGCTCACGAAAAACCGCTCGGCGGTCTGCTGGCCATGTCGACCTATCTAGCCACCGACGACATCCTCGAGTACAAAGTCATCAACAAAGAAATCCCGATCGAGATCCAGCACGGCGTCGATGACCCCATCGTTCCCGAGCATCTTGGTAAAAAGGCCGCAGCCCGTCTGGTCAAGGAGGGTTACCAGGTCAGCTACCGGAGCTACCCGATGGAACACTCCGTCTGCCCGGCCCAGATCGGCGATATCTCCCGGTGGCTGCAGGCTGTCCTGAAATAAAGTCGGATAACCGGAAAATAACGTGAGACGCAGATCGATTTTGCGCAACACAGTGAATACCCTGGATTGAAACACATTCAACAACCCCCAGTAACGGAGGTCTTATGGATTCGCTCTCCTTAATCGCCGAACAGAAAATTGCCCAGGCCATGCAGGAAAGAGACTTCAACTCACCCAAATGGAAGAACAAGCCCCTGCCCCTCGACGAAGACCGGTTTGTTCCCGACGATCTGAAGATGGCTTATAAGATCTTGAAAATGAGCGGCTATCTCCCGCCGGAGATCGAAGAACGCAAGGAAGTAAAGAAACTGGAGGATTTGATCGCCAGCACCGAAGATGAGCATGAACGGCTCAAGCAGATGAAAAAGCTTAATGTCCTCCTCATGAAGATGGATGCCAAACGGGAATCTCCTGTCAACATTTCCAGCCAGCAGGACTATTACCGGAAAGTGGTGGAACGCATCACCCTGCACTCGAAGACCAAAAAATAGATGCCGGGCAACAAAACCATCCCATACCCTAAAACGGCCTGCAGGCCATCTCGTGTGCGATGAAAACCATTACGCCACAGAAAAACGAATATCTGGCCGAAGCGGTGGCTGCATTCAAAAGCGCATCTTCGGCCGCCGCCCTCACCGGCGCAGGCATCTCCGTCAACAGCGGCATTGCCGATTTCCGCAGCCCCGGTGGGGTATGGACGGTGTTTTCGCCGGACGAGTACGCCACCCTCGATGTCTTTCTCCGCAACCCGCAAAAGGCCTGGAAACTGTACCGCGCGCTGGGTAAAGGCCTGATTGACAAAAAGCCCAACAGCGCCCACCGGGTGCTGGCCGATCTGGAAAACCACGGCCTGCTGAAAGGGCTGGTCACCCAGAATGTCGACAACCTGCACCAGGCGGCCGGCAGTCGCAATGTCCTGGAAATTCACGGCGATCATCAGCACCTGCAATGTCTGCAATGCGGCAACACCACCCCGGTGACCGAGGATCACTATCTGATGGCCGGAGTGCCGACATGCGGGCATTGCAGCTACCCATATAAACCCAATGTCGTCCTGTTCGGGGAGCCGGTCAGAAGCCTCGATCACATCGAAGAGCTGCTGGCGTGCTGTGATCTGCTGCTGGTCATCGGCACCTCCGCCAACGTCTATCCGGCCGCAGGCTTGCCCGCCCTGGTAAAAGGGCAGGGAGGGCTGGTCTACGAATTCAACCAGGTGCCCGCCCTTTCGACCGCCGGGTATCGGAACAGATCACCCCTTGCCGACTTCTTTTTCGAAGGCGATCTGGCGGTGACCCTGCCGATGTTCGGCAAAGCCGTGTTGAAGAGCTGATCATTCCCTTTCTCCTCACCTCTGCCCGCAGATCGCCATAAATCGACCGGGAAGTCCCCGACTCCACAAGAATTTATTAAATATTCAAGCTGCTGAAGCCGAAAAGAATCTTCATCGGCAGGAAAAACAACCGTTGTGATACATTTTCTGCCGAAAAAGTGACGAACCGGTTATTCTTTGATACACTTTCAACCGAGAACAAATCAATAATTCGCCCAAGATATAAGCGGTTCACTCTTTCCACCGGCGAGGGGCATGCATGCAATTTTGTAAAGACTGCGGTGGAGTGCTCAATCTCTTCGGAATAAACCAGGGAGAACTCTGCTCCGCCTGCATTCAGCACAAGAAGAAGATCGATCCGCCTGCTCCGATGGTGCCCAGGGAGGAGGTGCAGGCGGGACTCCTGGCCGATGCGGTTCTGTCTCTGGAAAACAACAAGATTGTGCTCCGCTCAAAAGAGGGCTGGGAGCTATGGAGCGCCCAGCCGGGTGTGCAGACAGCACTGAAAACGGTACTAGACAGAGCCGGCCGTATTTACGGCATAAGGCTGCGGCGACAGAAAAACTGAGTGGAGCAATCGACAAGACCATGACGGTAACAATTTCGATAGGATCGGGCAAAGGCGGGACCGGCAAAACCATGGTTATTGTCAACCTCGCGCTGCTGCTGGCGAAAACCGGCAAGAAGGTCTGCCTGGTCGATCTCGACCTCGGCGGGGCCGATGCCCATATCCTGTTCGGGCTGTTTGAGCCGAAACGTACGCTAACCGATTTTCTGACAAGAAAAGTCGAATCGATCGACGACGTCATCCACACCTTTTATTCCTTCCAGGGCTTGCAGTTCATTCCCGGCACCGGCAACACCCTGCAGACCGCCAACCTCTCCTATCAGGAAAAGCAGCGCCTCCTCCGCGCCCTCTCGTCCATCGAGGCCGATGTCCTGCTGATCGACGTCGGGGCCGGCACGAACTATCATGCCCTCGATTTCTTCATGTTCTCCGACCTGCAGATCTGCGTGACCCTGCCCGACCCCACGTCGATCATGGATTTATATACCTTCCTGCAGCTGGCAACCATCAGGAAGGTACTCGGCTCCTTCCTCTCCCAGAGCGATGTCGGCATCTTCCTGAAAAACCACAATTTCACAACCCTGAACGAGGTTTTCGAACTTGCGGAAAAGACCCGGGAAGGAACAAAGGCCAAGGCGCAGCTGGCACTGAAATATTTTCATCCGCTGCTGATTGTCAACAGAGACGGCGCCGACAGCAAGGTCAACAAGTTCAAAATGAGAAAGATGGTGGCGAAATATCTGAGTATCGATATCCCGGAACTGGGCGATATTCCGGAAGATCCCAAGATCGACGAATCGCTCAAGACCTATATGCCGGTATGCGAACTGTATCCGAAATCTCCCGCCGCCCTGTCGCTGAAGGCGATTGCCGGAAAAGTAGATAAAATCATAGGACTTTTTGCCCGCAACGACACACCCAACTGAAAGTCGGGATCGCTATCGAAATCGAAATCGAAATCGAAAAAACATCATGGCACTCCGATCCCGATAGCAATAGCGATTTCGATTTCGATTTTTAAAAATTATCGCGTCACTCCGTTACCCGGCAATCCCGGGTTGTCTTCAACAGGAAGATCCCGACCGGAATGTACGAGGCCAGGGCAATGGCGGCGATATAGGGAAAAGTCACCTTGGTTTCAGGAGAATAGATGAGCAGATACGCCACCAGAAGCGGCATTTTATCCAAATGAAAGACGGTGAAAGTGCCGAGCACGAACCGCCGCATCAGATCGGGATGACTCTCGGAGCTCCCTTTTGAAGCCCGATACAGCAGGGCGCAGGAGACGGTTATTCCTGCCAGGAACAGGCAGGTGCCAAACAGCACTTCCATGGTAAGGAAGGCCTCATCGGTAGAACGTCGCAGGGCATCGGAGGGAAACCAGTAGATGGAGGAGAGAAACATGCTGGCGAGGTATCCGCCGATGCCGCCGAGGAAATATTTGAAGTGAAGGGCGGAGACCTTCTCTTCTTCGGCCGGTCCGGCTTTTGTCATAAAAAGAACGAGCATCATTCCGACAAGAACGGCCGCTATCAGGAAATAGGGCCAGGCGGGCACCTTGTCGTAGACCGGGAGCAGGAGACGTTTATCGTCTGCCGGCAAGAAAAAGAGCACGCCGATCAGCAGCGAACAGAGTGCGCCAAAACCAAGGAGGATGCCGGTCATCATCCTGGCCAGGCCGGTAAAGTAACTCAGTCCGGCAACAAGCGAGGCAAAAACTGCTATAAGAATTCGTACTATCATCCTGTCGCGCACTCCTCCCCGGCAATATTTTATAGTTAGCTTCAACCATTACATAGATAACTCTTGTCCTGGATTGAGGCAACTTTTTCTTGCAGTATAATCAGGTTGATTGGATAAGCCGACGACCTCGCACGATCAGCTGAACGGCAGCATCAGCCCGAGGACGGTGAGCATGACGCCGGCAATTTTCTCGATCGTGTACACTCCCCGGCCAAGCCTAGCCTTGACTTTTTCCCGACCGATGACAAGGACCAGCCCGCAGTCCCACAAGAACACCACTGCGGTCATCCACAAGGCATAGAGACATCTGGTCGGCACGCCGGTTTGTTCAGAGACCATGACGGTAAAAAGGGAGAGATAAAAAATCGCGTTTTTCGGATTGAGGATACCGGCAGCAAAGCCAAAGAGAAACTGTCTGACCATGCTTCGCCCCTGAAGGATATGGTGTGCCTGGTCGGGCCCGTCCAGCGGGCGCATCGGCGACCGCAGCAGCATCACCCCCAGAAAAACCAGATACCCGGCGCCAAGATACCTGAGGGCAACCATTACCCCGGTTATCTCCCGCATCGCCTCAAGGCCGAAAACGGCAATGAGCAGATATCCTGCGTTCGCGGCGGCAATGCCCCCACAGATCGCAATCGAGTAGCGCAGGGGCAACCGCAGGGATGCCTGGGTAATCAGAAAAAAATCCGGCCCCGGACTGACAAGGGCCAGAAAATGGGCGGCGGCAATAAGGACAAATTCCATCTCGTTCTCCTTTGTTTTTTAAGAAGAACGATAGAACTTTCGCAGAATGAATTATTGGATAAAATTGACGCGGTACTCCTGCGGGGTAACGGTGGTCATCGCCTTGAAGTGACGGTGCAGGTGGCTCTGGTCGAAGAATCCGCATTCCAGCGCGGTGTCGGCGATATCCAGACCCTGCTGCAGCAACAGTCTGGCCTGCTCGATCCGGCAGTTCATGCGATAGGCGTGGGGAGTTATGCCGGTGGCTGCCTTGAACCGGCGCAGGAGGGTATAGGGATTTGCGTCCATGTCTCGCGCCAGCGCTTCCAGGGTCAGATCCTCCCGAAGATTGGCGGCAAGAGCCTCTTTCAGGCGGTTGATATTCTCCTCGGCAAGACGCTGTCCGGTCTGCGGGCCGCAGGCCTTTTTAAAAACACGCCCGGTCAGTTCGATCAGCAGCTGTTCCTTTTCAAGCAGGTGGCTCGCCGGATCCATCAACCGGCGCATGCCCCGGCAGAACAGGCGGTACAGCCGGAGGTCATCGAGCTTGGCGAGCGTCACCGGAATAAATGAGTCGACACGCCACAAGGACTTTTGCAGGGTCCGGCACCATTCCACATCAAGGTAAAGCATATAATAGCTCCGCCCTTCACTCGCCGCGGCATTGCAGAAATGCAGGGTCTCCGGATTGATCAAGGCCAAAGAGCCGGTCGACAGGAGAATATTCCGGTCCCCGACCTGATACAGGGCCTGGCCGCAGTCGACCGCCCCGATGCTGAAGGTCCGGTGCAGGTGTGGCTTAAAACTCCGCCTGCTGCTTTTCGAATAGCGGCACTCGGCAAAGGACAATCGGTTGTCTTTGAAGAAAATCTCGTCATTCATGGAGTGGCTGCGGGTGGAGGTGAAATCATATCTTCCCGATAATGCCCGATGTGCCATGGAAAATCCAGCAAAAGCCGCTTGCGGCCCGGTTAGCCCAAAGATTGCCGCCACATTGTGGCATGTTTACTGCGATATGCTTACTGTTGTGGCATACAGTTTTCTGATAAACATATTTCATGGAATCATATATGAATATGCCTCTTGCCTCTCTCCCCCTGGAGTCGCTCGTCTTCGACAACCGCTTTGTCCGCGAACTGCCGGGCGACCCGCAGACCGCCAACCATCGCCGTCAGGTGGAAAACGCCTGCTACTCCCTCGTTTTGCCGACAAAAGTATCCTCCCCGCGACTCGTCGCCTACAGCAGGGAGGTGACCGACCTCCTGAACCTCTCCGAAGCGACCTGCGAATCACCGCTTTTTACGGAAGTATTCGTCGGCAACAGACTGCTCCCGGCAATGGTGCCCTTTGCCATGTGCTATGGCGGCCATCAGTTCGGCAACTGGGCCGGCCAGCTGGGCGACGGCCGGGCGATCAATCTCGGCGAGGTTGTCAACCACCGGGGTGAGCGCTGGGTCCTCCAGCTGAAGGGCGCCGGACCGACTCCCTACTCCCGCCGCGCCGACGGCCTGGCGGTCCTCCGGTCGTCAGTCCGCGAGTTCCTCTGCAGCGAAGCGATGTTTCATCTCGGCATACCGACCACCCGCGCCCTCAGCGTCGTCACTACCGGCGAACAGGTGCTGCGGGATATGTTTTATGACGGCCATCCGAAAAACGAGCCCGGCGCGGTGGTCTGCCGCGTCGCCCCGTCGTTTCTCAGATTCGGCAACTTCGAGATCCTTGCGGCAAGAGGGGAAACCGGTCTGTTGCAGAAGCTGGTCGATTACACCATCCGCACCGACTTTCCCCATCTCGGCCCGCCATCGCCCGAGACCTATTCCCGGTGGTTTGAGGAAATCTGTCGGACAACTTCAGCCATGATCCTCCACTGGATGCGGGTCGGCTTCGTTCACGGCGTGATGAATACCGACAATATGTCGATTCTCGGCCTGACCATCGATTACGGTCCCTATGGCTGGCTTGAAGGGTTTGATGCCGACTGGACTCCCAATACCACCGATGCCCAGGGCCGCCGCTACTGTTTCGGCAACCAACCCCATATTGGTCAGTGGAATCTGGTCAAACTGGCCAATGCCATCTATCCTCTGGTAAATAAAGATGAACCCTTCAAGGAAGCTCTCGCTCTCTACAATCAGCTGTTTCAGCAGGGCTGGAACAAGATGATGGCCGATAAACTGGGGCTTCAGGCTTTCAATGCGGCAACCGACGATCTGCTCATCGCCGAGCTGCTTGAACTGCTTCAGGGTGTAGAAACGGATATGACGATTTTTTTCCGGAATCTTGCCCAGGTTACAATGAGCGAAAACGGCAAAAACGGAAATATCCAGGACTTGCCGGACTGGTTGATGGAAGCCTGTTACCAGCCGCAACAATTAAACGAAGATTACCGGAAAAAAATGACCGGGTGGCTGCACGCTTATCTCGCCCGCTTACAAAGGGATAATCTCCCCGATGAGGTGAGGCAACGCAGGATGAACAGGGTCAATCCCAAGTATGTGTTCCGCAACTATCTGGCGCAACGTGCCATTGACAAGGCCGAAACCGGAGATTTTTCGCTGGTAGGTGAGTTGCTTGAACTGCTTCGCAGGCCGTATGACGAGCAGCCGGGAAAAGAAGAATTTGCGGTTAAACGGCCGGAATGGGCTCGTAACCGGGCAGGATGTTCGATGCTCTCCTGCAGTTCATAACAATCGATTGAAGGCAACAAGGGGTCTCTTCCGTGGAGAAGGAGACCCCTTGTTTATTTTCTGCACCACTTAAGCCGTTGTCAAAAAATAACATAGCCAAAGGAATGCTCGGAACGGTCTAAGGAGCCGTAACGAAATCGGTGAAAATGGCCAGGTTATTTCGTAACGGCTCCTAATTCCAGATTACCTGGGTTTCAAGAAATTCCTGTTTTTCCTGCAGGCTGGACTTCTCGTGGTCTTTTTCTCGTTTTTGTCGGTTTAAAGCGCAGACAAATTGACTGCCGTCCTTTACCTTTACCAAGATAAATGCCTCGTATGTGCCTCTCATATCGTACTCCTTTATGTCTGGAATTCTTTTTTACCTCGCCGGAGCCATCCGTCAAGGCAGAACCGTTTTTCGGCACCAAAGATCACGTTAACATTGGAGTAACGTCCCTTCCCCCCTCCTGGTCACCTGTTTCCGGGTTGCACTTTCTTTTCGAGTCATTGTACACACCACTCATTCTCAGCTAAACTTCACTCTTATGATTTACTATATAGCCAGTTACTGTTAAGAACCAGTCGAAAACGAAATAATTTTGAAAATTAGCTGATAGCTGACAGCTCCTAAAGAAGCAACGCAACCGACAGCGAGACAAACGACAGTACAGTCGATACCACAATCGCCGCAGAGGCCAGGTGAGTATCGCTGTTCATCTGGGAAGAGAGCACATAGATGGCGGTCGATGCAGGCAGGGCAAGAAATATCATGCCGACCTTGAACGGCACCCCCGTGACATCGAAAAGAGAATAAAACAGCAGGCCGAACAGCGGCAGGACTGCCAGCTTTAAGGCCGCCGCCGCAAACGAGGGAACCAGATTGCCCTTGACCCCGGCAAAAGAAAGAGATCCGCCGATCGAGATCAACGCCATCGGCAGGGCTACCATGGAGATCAGGCTGAGGGAATTATTGATAAAGACCGGAAAAACGCCGAACGTCCGTGAATAGGCAATGCCTGCCAGACAGCCGAGAATAAGCGGGTTGGCGACCAGGGCCTTGCCGACAATCCTCGCCCTTTTGCCGATGCCGACTTCTTTGCCGGAAAACCAGATGAGAGTGGAAACGGCAAAAAGATTGATGAGCGGGATGGCAAAACCGATAACAATACCGAAATACTTCACCCCTTCCGTGCCAAGACTGTTGAGAATGACGGCAACTCCTATATAGGTATTGAACCGGTAACAGCTTTGCCCGAAGGATCCCGCCTTGAAGTCGGAGATGCGAAACAGTTTGATAACCAGAATGCTGAGAATAAACATGGAGAGAAGAGCAGAGAGCGAAGCAAAACAGAAATTCCAGTCTATCCCCTGGTCAAGCGATGCCCCGCCGATCTTCCAGAACAGCATCACCGGAAAAAAGAAATAATAAATAAGCCGGTCGGCGGTTTTCAGAAAGGTCGAGTCGGTCAGTCCCTGCCGTTTCAGGATACAGCCGATGAGCAGTAGAATGAAAATGGGAAAAAGCGAATTGAGAACGATCACGGCAAGCTCCGGAAGAAAAATGGAAATCAAAGGTCATCTCTCCATTACACCTTTTCACGGATTTCGACAACCGGCTGCCGTCTGTGGAAGGATAGAAGGGACAAATTTTAATCTTGCCTTTTTATCCTGTCGCATTCTATAATTTTCCCATTTACGAAACATAACAACAGGACAATCATGCTGGACGAAATGAAAAGACGGATTCAAATTCTTGAAGAAAAATTTGAATATCAGGAACAGACTCTCGATGCACTGAACGCGGTCATCATCGACCAGCAGGCGCAGCTGAATACTCTTGAAGAGCGCCTCAGTCGGCTCCAGGCGTTCCTGGCCGGATCGCAGAATCGTTCCCTTGAAAGCGACGACCCTCCACCACCCCACTATTAAGAACACTTCAGAAAAGAGCAGGAGCAACGTTTTGGCACAAAAAACCTTAATGCATAAAGGCTACCATGGCACCATCGAGGTAAACACGAAGAACTATTCGTTGTTCGGCAAGATTCTGTTCATCGATGAACAGCTCGACTACAGCGGCCAGAGCTTTGCCGAGCTGGATGAAAAATTCCGCAAAGCTGTTGAAAATCACATCGAAAGTTGCCGCAACAGGGGGGAGGATCCGCCCTTTTCCGAGTAGCCAGGGGATACCAGGTATGAACATATTTTATGTTGACGGCCAATTCGTTGCAGAAAATCAGGCGCAAATTCCCGTTACCGATCTTTCGGTGCTGCGGGGTTTCGGGATTTTCGATTTCCTGCGCACCTATAACGGTGTGCCCTTTCATCTGGGCGATCATCTCTTGCGCCTGGAACGTTCGGCGCGGCTCATGGGTCTTTTGCTACCCTGCCCGGTAAACGCCATGACCGAGATCGTCATGGAAACACTCTCACAGAACAATCACAAAGAGAGTAATATCCGCATCGTCGTTACCGGCGGCGCAAGCCTCGACGGCATCACCCCGGGCGATTCCCCGCGCCTGCTGGTAATGATTACCCCTGTAATACAGATGCCGGCGGAATGGTATACCCAAGGCGGCAAGATCATTACCTGCAATGCCGAGCGCTTTTTGCCCGGGGCCAAAAGCATCAATTACATCCCGGCCATCCTCTGCCAGAACGAAGCCCACAGCCGAAAGGCGATTGAGGCGGTCTATCTGGACCGGGACGGCTACCTGCTTGAAGGAACGACCTCGAACTTCTTTGTCCTGCGCGGCGACACCCTGATTACGCCGCCCTGCGACCGGGTGCTGCCCGGCATTACCAGACAGGTGATACTTGCGCTGGCCGGAAAAGAATTCGAGATTCTGGAAAGAAGAGTGCATAAAGATGAGATTCGCCTGATCGACGAGGCCTTTCTCACCTCATCGGTCAAGGAAGTGGCCCCTATTGTCACCATCGATGCGGTCGGCGTGGGAAATGGGCAACCGGGCAGCAGAACCTTGCGGATCATGGAGATGTTCAGGGAATATACCGCTGAATACCGGGGATAAAAGCCCAATCGGCCGGGAATTTCCCGGCCTTCCCACTCAAATCGTTTGCAGGCGGGCATAGGCGGCGAGCAGGATGGTCTCGCCATGGTCCTCGAACAGCACCTTGAGCCGGCCCTGCTTTATATCCATTACCGCCATAATCGTGCCGTCCCCGAAGACCGGATGGAAGACCCGCAGTCCTTGATGCATCTCGTCTATCTGCAGGATTTTCGGCGGCGCAGCCTGGGGCGGCGGCAAGCTGTCTGTTGCCGATTGCCGGGCTACAAGCTGGATACTGCTTGCCGTCGCTTTCAGGTACTCTGCGGCAATGTCCGCATCCACGCCGCAGACCACCTGCTTTTCGCCGGGCTCGCCGCCGGACAGCACACGGCCAAGTCGGGCCGAAAGGCCGGGATTGGCTTCGTAGAGAAAACGGCTGGCAGTGAACGGCGGCTCCGGCATTCGGCTGCTGCCGCCGGCCAGACTCCGTTTCAACCTGGCATCCGCCGGATGAATGAAAACAACCTGCTCGATGGCTCTCGTCATCGCCACGTAAAAGAGCCGGCGTTCGTCTTCCAACTCCGCTATTTCTCCCTTCTGCTCACGATAAAAGGGGAAAGATCCCTCCTCAAGACCGGGCAGGATGACGAGCGGCCACTCCAGACCTTTGGCCCGGTGGACCGAGGTGATCAGTAATGTCCCCTCGGCCATGACCTGCCCTGCCGCCCGAAAACCGGCGATTTTCGCCAGCAGCTCCCGAACCGACAGCTGCTGTCCGGCGGCAAAATCGATAAAAGCCTGGCAGGTCTTCACCCGGTTTTCCGCCGTTGCCGTCCGCGCCGAAAAGGTGTCGTAAAAATCATAGAGCTTCAGCTTGTCGACGATCTTTTTTAGGATAGCGGCGGCACAGCCGGAAGTGGGCAACACTGTGAGCGACCGCCAGGTTTCTGCGGTTTCGCTGAATCGTTTGCGCAGAAAGGGGGGCAGCTCCCGGCCGCTCCAGGTCAAAAACTGCTCCGGGGCGAGCGCAGGATTTTCGGCAATGGAACGGGCAAGGGCTTCCAGCTCTTCCCGTTTCAACCCGACATGGGGCTGGGACAGCATGGCGACAAGCGTCGTCGTCCGGGTCGGCAGGTCATCGTCGGCAAGAATCCCGAGAGCGAGCTGCAGATAGCCGGTCAGGGCCAGCACCTCAGGACAGTCGAAGACCTGATTGTTGCCTTCGAGGCGATAGGCGATGCCCGCTTCGAGGAGAGCCAGCTCGACCGGCACGCTCTGGGCAAAAAGCCTGACGAGCACAGCCACCTCGCCAAGCGTCCGGCCCTGTTCCTGCCACTCGGCCAGCACGGCAAGCACCGGATGTTTTTCCTTTTCCTTGAAGGTCAGTCGCAGCTTGTCCGGCTCCGGCAGGCAGGAGATCCGGGTATCGGGAGTCGACTGATGGGAGATGCAGAATTTCCGGTCGCGCTTTTTGTTGTTGGCGATCAGGTGGTTGGCGGCGAGCGAGAGCTGGTGACCGTAGCGAAAAGTGAAGGAAAGAAGATAATTGGCAGGATTCGGAAAATCCTTTTGAAACCTGGTGGTGATATATTCCGGCTGCGCCCCCCGCCATTCGTAGATGCACTGGTCGACGTCGCCGACCACCATCACTTTGCCCCGCTTGCCGGCAAGAAGCTGTAAAAGCTGCTGCTGAGCCTCATTGATATCCTGATACTCGTCGACGATGATATGCTCGACCCGGTCGGCAACCCAGGCGGCCAGTCCCTTATCGGCCCGCATCGCCATCAGCGGTTCGTGAATGAGGTCGGCGTAGAAGCGGATTTTCTGCTCCCGCCGGGCCTTCTCGAAAAGTTCGTAGGCCTCGACGAAATAATCAAAGCGCGCAGGCAGCCTACTTTTTGCAAAAACCTGATCGGCACCGGTCACCGTCGCTTTCACCCGGTCGAGAAAGGTGATGAATTCCTCGAGATCCTCGGCCGAAGGCCAGCCTTCGTTTTCATGCTTTTGCCGATACACCTCGGTCACCACCTGCCGGGCCAGCCGCTCGAGGATATACTCCTCGGTCACCAGCCGAAAAGCCGGCAACGCGCCGCGTTTGGTGAAACTGGTCACCAGCCGCAGGCCAAGGGAATGGAAGGTCCGCACCTCGGGCAGCGGGCAGCCGAGCGATGTGAGATTTTTCGCCATCGAGTCGGCAAAAGAGTCCCGCGCCGATCTGTTGAACATCAGGACCAGCAACTGCCCGGCGGGAATCCCCTGACGCAGCAGGTGGCCGATCCGGGCGACCATGGTCGTGGTCTTGCCGGAGCCTGCCACTGCGCTGACCCGGGCATGACCACCTGAATGGTTGACGATGCGCAGCTGTTCCTCGGTCAGTTTCATGGGCGGGATTCCGGGAGAGCGGTGTGGGCCGCCGATGAGAGCGGCCCGGCCATAAAGAGGCTATTTCTTTTTCGGGGGAAGGACATCGGTAATCGAACCGTCGACCATCTCGGCGGCAAAGGCAAATGTTTCGGCCAGGGTCGGATGGGCGTGGACGGTGCGGCTGATGTCCTCGGCGTTGGCTCCCATCTCGAGCGCCAGCACCGCCTCATGGATCAGCTCCCCGGCATTCATGCCGCAGATGCCGGCGCCGATGATCCGCCCGCTCTTCTTATCGAAAAGAGCCTTGGTCACGCCGTTTGCAGCCCCGGCACTGAGAGCCCGGCCGCTTGCGCCCCAGGGAAATTTGCCCTTGTCGAAATCGATATTGCGGGCTTTGGCCTCCTTTTCGGTCAGTCCCATCCAGGCGACCTCCGGGCTGGTATAGGCCACCGAAGGGATGGTCATCGGGGTAAAGGCCGAGTTGTGTCCGGCGATAACTTCGGCGGCCACCTTGCCCTCATGGGTGGCTTTATGGGCCAGCATCGGTTCGCCCACCACATCGCCGATGGCATAGAAGCCCTTGACGTTGGTCTCCTGCCGCTCATTGACCTGAAGAAAGCCGCGCTCACTGAGCTGCAGGCCGACGGTGTCAAAACCCATATCGGCGGTATTGGGCCGCCGGCCGACCGACACCAGCACCGCGTCGAATTCGGCATTGTCCGGGACGTTGCCGCCCTCGAGTTTTACCTGGATGCCGCTGTCGGCCGGACGAACTTCCGTGACTTTGGTCTTGGTCAGGATCGTGTATTTCTTCTTCAGCTTGAGGAAAAGCGGCTGAATGAGATCCTTGTCGGCCGGTGGGATGATCTGGTCGAGCATTTCGACGATGGTGATTTCCGAGCCGAGCGCACTGTAGATCTGGGCCATCTCAAGACCGATGATCCCGCCGCCGATAATCAGGAACCGTTTGGGGACCGTCGACAGCAAGAGCGCCGCCGTCGAATCCCAGATCCTTGGATCTTCGGGAATATTCGGCAGCATGAAGGGACGGGAGCCGGTGGCGATGATGACATTTTTGAATGTAACCTCCCGGTCTTCGGACCCGCCGGACACTAAAAGCGTCGAAGTGTCCTTGAAAACTCCCTTGCCGGTGAGGCGGGTGATTTTTCTCGCCTTGCACAGTCCGTCAAGGCCGCTTGTCAGCTGTTCGATCACCCCGTTTTTTTTGGCCAGAAGCCTTTCCAGATCAATCTTCGGCGCGGGGAAATCGACCCCGAAATCGGCGATCTCTGCCGCCTCTTCGATCACCGCGGCGGCATGCAGCAAGGTTTTCGACGGGATGCAGCCGACGTTCAGACAGACCCCGCCAAGCCGCTCCTGCTGCTCGACGAGGCAGACTTTAAGGCCTAAGTCCGCAGCCCTGAACGCCGCGGTATAGCCGCCCGGCCCGCCGCCAAGAACCACGACATCATAATTTTCGGTATCGCTCATAGTAGACAGCTCCTCATAGTATGGTTCTTTTCAGATCTTCAATGTTTTGGCTCAAGGCCCGGCAGAATCTCGCGGCTTCGGCGCCGTCGATCACCCGGTGGTCGTAGGAGACCGAAAACGGTAACGTCAGACGCGGGACAAACTGCTGTCCGTCCCAGACCGGCTTCAGATAGCTCCTCGACAGCCCGAGAATGGCGACCTGGGGATGACTGATTATAGGCGTGAAGCCGATGCCGCCGATGCCGCCGAGACTGGAAATGGTGAAAGACGCCCCCTGGATATCGGGGATCGCCAGTTTTCCTGCCCGGGCACTTTTACTCAGCCGTTGCAGTTCTCCGGCAATGTCCTTGAAACCCTTCTGGTCGGCACTTTTGATAACCGGCACCATCAGTCCCTGGGGCGTATCGACGGCGATACCGAGATGGCAATATTTTTTCTGAACGACCCCTTCTCCTCCGGGGAGAAGTGAGCAGTTGAAGAGAGGAAAGGTCTTGAGGGTTGCAGCGACTGCTTTGGCGACAAAAACCAGCGGACTGAACGAGACTTCTCCTTCTTTCAAGGCGCTGTTCAATTCCTTCCTGAACTTCTCCAGGTCGGTAATATCCGCCTCGTCGAAATGGGTTACATGGGGAATAGTGACCCAGCTGCGGTGCAGATGCGGGGCGGATATCTTCTGAATACGGCCGAGCGGGACTTCCTCGACCGGCCCGTATTTGGAGAAATCCTCAAGAGGCAGCTCAGCCATCGCCATCCCTTCTGCACCGGCCGGGCGTGCCTCCCTCTGCTGCCGGGCGGCCAGGACATCCTCTTTCAGGATCCGGCCATGGGGCCCCGTGCCGGTCACCCGGCCGAGATCGACCTGTTGTTCTCGTGCAAAAGCTCGAACCGACGGGGTAGCGTGAAACGTCCCTTCCGGCTGCTGTTCGGCTGGGGGCGGGCGGTCGGCTGCCTCGGTTTTTTCAGCCGTGACCGGAGGGGCTTCTTCGGCAGCAGGCAAATCCTCCTTCGATGCAGGCAAACCCTCCTTCGCTTCTTGCGGGCTTGGCTCCTCAACCGCCTCCTCCATCTCAATCGTGGCGATACCGTCACCGCTCGATACCTCATCGTCGACTTTCAGCAATACTTCCTTGATAACACCGGCAAAAGGCGAGGGAATATCCATCACTGCCTTCTCGCTCTCGAGAGTGACGAGGGGCGTCTCTCTCTCGACTTTGTCTCCCGGAGAGATAAAAATCTCGATAACGGTGATCTTCTGCACATCGCCAAAATCGGGAATTCGTATTGTCTCTGTAGTCATCGGCATCTCCTATCTGGTCACCGCATGCGGTGTTTCCGGGTTGATGGCATATTTCCGCAAAGCCTCGCTTACCGTGGTAGAAGGCAGCGTGCCTTCATCGGCCAGGCTCCGCAGGGCGGCAATGACAATATGAAAACGGTCGACCTTGAAAAAATTCCGCAGCACCTTCCGGGTATCGCTCCGGCCGTAACCGTCGGTGCCAAGGATAGTCAGCGGCCTGTGGATGAAGCGCCGCAGCTGTTCGGAATAGGCCTGGACATAATCGGTGGCGATGACAACCGGCCCGGCGTGTCCTTCGAGCTGTTCCTCGACGTAGCTCTTTTTGCGGGGCTGATCGGGATGATAGCGATTCCAGTCGTCGACAATCATCCCCTGCCGGTGCAGCTGGTTGACGCCAAGAATCGACCAGATGTCCGCCTGCACCCCGAAATCCTCGGCCAGCAGGTCGGCGGCGGCGATCGCCTCACGCAGGATGGCACCGGACCCCATCAACTGCACCCTGGGTTCTTCTCCGGCAGCTCCCCCGCGAAAGAGGTACATCCCTTTGCCGATTCCTTCCTCTGCCCCTTCGGGCATCTCCGGATGGTGGTAATTTTCGTTCAGCAGGGTGATGTAATAAAATATTTCCTCACTCTCCCCATACATTCTGGCAATCCCCTGCTGAATCAGAACAGCGACCTCGTAACTGAAGGTCGGATCGTACGACCGGCACGCCGGATTGACCGAGGCAAACAGCAGCCCGTGGCCATCCTGATGCTGCAGGCCTTCGCCGTTCAGGGTGGTCCGCCCGGAGGTCGCCCCCATGAGGAAGCCCTTGGCCCGGTTGTCGCCGGCAGCCCAGAGCTGGTCTCCTACCCGCTGGAAGCCGAACATCGAATAGAAGATGTAGAACGGAATCATCGGCACGCCGTAGTTGGCATGGGCGGTTGCCGCCGCCAGCCATGACGAGACGGCCCCGGCCTCGGTTATCCCCTCTTCGAGGATCTGTCCCTTGGGATCCTCCTTATACCAGGAGACGGTTTCCGAATCCTGCGGTTCGTAGAGCTGGCCGGTCGGGGCGTAGATGCCGAGCTGCCTGAACAGTCCCTCCATGCCGAAGGTCCGGGCCTCGTCGGGGATGATCGGCACGATATGCTTGCCGATGGTTTTACTTTTGACCATGATGCCGAGCAGCCTGACAAAGGCCATGGTGGTCGAGAGTTCCCGCTCCTTCGATGAGGCCAGCAACGCCTTAAAATCGTCGAGGGGCGGGACGGCAAGCGTCGGGTGGTCGGTCTCCCGGAAGGGTACCGGACCACCGAGGGCTTCGCGCTGCTTTTTGAGGAATCGTGCTTCCGGACTGTCTGCCGGCGGCCGGATAAACGGCAGGTCGGGCAACCGGTCATCTTCGAGCGGCACATGGAACTTGTCGCGAAAATGCTTCAAGCCCTCGAGATCCATCTTCTTGATATTATGGGCAACCATCACCGATTCACCAAGCTGTCCCAACCCGAACCCTTTGATGGTCTTGATCAGGAGGACCGTCGGCCGGCCCTTATGGCGCACGGCAGCGGAATACGCGGCATAGACCTTGCGCGGATCATGGCCGCCGCGGGTCAGCTGCCAGAGCTGACTGTCGCTCATATCCTCGACCAGGGCCATCAGCCGGGGGTCGTCGCCGAATACTTTATGCCGCAGATATTCCGGGCCTCGGGCGCGAATGGTCTGAAACTCGCCATCGACCATTTTTCCGAACTTTGCGATCAGCAGGCCTTCGGTATCGCGCTGCAGAATGACGTCCCATTCGCTGCCCCAGATAAGTTTGATGACATTCCAGCCGACCGCACGAAACTTTGCCTCCAGCTCCTGGATGATCTTGCCGTTGCCGCGCACCGGCCCATCGAGGCGCTGAAGATTGCAGTTGACGACAAGAATAAGGTTGTCGAGTTTTTCGCGGGCGGCAAGGGACAAGGCGCTGAGGGATTCCGGCTCGTCGGATTCGCCGTCACCCATGAACACCCAGACCTTGCGGTCTCCGGCCGCTTTCAAGCCCCGGCTGTCCAGGTATTTCATGAACCTCGCCTGGTAGATGGCGGCAATCGGGCCAAGCCCCATGGACACCGTCGGGAACTGCCAGAAATCAGGCATCAGCCAGGGATGTGGATAGGAGGAAAGACCGTGACCGCCAACCTCCTGGCGAAAGTTATCAAGGTGCTCCTCGTCCAGCCTGCCTTCAACGAAGGCACGGGCATAGATCCCGGTTGCACTGTGCCCCTGGAAATAAATCATATCGGCCCCGTCAGGCGCCTGCGGGCCGCGGAAGAACCAGTCGAAACCCACCTCGTACATGGTCGAAACCGAGGTATAGGTGGCGATATGACCGCCCAGCCCCTTGCCGTCCTTGTTGGCCCGCGCCACCATCGCCATGGCGTTCCAGCGGACATAGGCCGCGACATTCCTGGCGATCAGCGAATCATCGGGCATCGGAGCTTCATCTTCCGGCAGAATGGTGTTGGAATACGGCGTTAAAATTCCAGGCGAAGTGACCACTCCCAGCTCTCGCGCCCGATCCGTCAACCTGCTGAGCAGAAAGTCCGCTTTTTCGGCCCCTTCATTTTCTATCACACCTTGCAGGGAATCGAGCCAGTCTCGAGTTTCCTGTGGATCCTGGTCTTGATAATATGAAGTCATAACCGTACCTCGCTCTAGTATTTCGAAATACCGAACTATGCCTAACCCTTGAAACTCACCCTCTCATTCAGCAGGGACGAGGGCGGATGACCGGGTTTATCCTCACTGGAGTAGCCGATGGCAATTATTGCCTCAACTACCAGCGTATCTTTCAGCCCCAGTAATTTTTTCACGTACTCTTCTGCCGACACCTTGTCGTCATGATCGCGCAGGCGGATCTGAATCCAGCAGCTGCCAAGACCAAGATCGGTCGCGGCCAGATGGGCAATAAGAGCGGCAATCGAGCAATCCTCCACCCAGACATCGCATTTTCCGGGGTCGGCGCATACCACAATGGCCAAAGGAGCGTTTTTTAAAAACGATGAGCCGTGCGCCTTGGCCTTTGCCAGCTCGCCCAAGGTCGATGGATCGGTCACTACCACGAATTCCCAGGGGTTGAGACTGCGGGAAGCGGGTGAACGAAGGACAGCTTCCACCAGAAGATCGACCTTCTCCTTTTCGATCGGTCTCTGCTCGAATTTTCGGATACTTCTTCGTGACCGCAAGAGATCAATAAACATATGAGCACCTTTCCTGGGATTTCGGCAATGAATATGCCTGTGGTAATCCGCCCTTTGAAGCTACGGAGGAACTGGAGCGGCAAGTTTGCAAGATAATATATTACCTCTCGAGCAAAAATAAGTATAATACCGTGAATAAATATTCTATCAACGAACAATCTAGGAGAAATCATGGATCCCCAGACTTTTGCCGCCTGCCTGCTGGCAGTGACCCTGCTCACTTTATCACCGGGGGTCGACACGCTTCTAGTCATCAGAAACAGTGCCCGGGGCGGCTGGTGGGACGGCGCGGTGAGCTCGACCGGAATCTGCTGCGGACTTTTTGTCCATGCGACGGTCTCGGCCCTCGGTATTTCGATCATCCTGCTCCAGACCGCCTGGGCCTTTCATGCGCTGAAACTTGCCGGCGCCGCATATCTCGTCTGGCTGGGACTGTCCAGCTGGCGCCGGGTGATCGGCCGGCGCCGGAACCTCATCTTCGGTAATATGCCTGAAAATAAAGAAAGCCTACGGGTGTGGCGCTCCTTCAGAGAGGGCTTTTTGTCAAACGTGCTCAACCCCAAGACGGTGATCTTTTACATGGCCTTCCTGCCGCAGTTCATCAATCCTGCCGAACCGCCACTGGCCCAGTCCCTCTTTATCGCCGCCATCCATTTTTGTATCGGCATGCTGTACCAGTGCCTGCTCGCCGCCATGGTGGATAAGGCCGGTAAACTGCTGCAACGGCCAGGCATCAACCGGGTTTTCGACGCCCTGACCGGCTCGATCCTGATGTTCATCGGCCTGAAACTGGCGACCGAAAAGTAACATTGTACCATCATTTATTCAGCCATTTCAGCTGAAGAGGAGAATCTTGAAAAAAGAAGAACAAGAAAACAACCGGCGGGAAGGACTGATTGTCGCGCACTACGGGGTCGCGGTCGATGTGCTCTTTACCGAGAGCAACGAAAAATTCATGGTCCGGATAAAACGCAACTCGGGCCACGTAGTCGGCGACCGGGTCGTGGTCGAGGGTGAGGTACTGACCCGGCTGGAGAGGACATCCGAACTGTCGCGGATGGATGCCCGTGGTGGAATCCATCTGGTCGGCGCCAACCTCGATATCCTCGGCATCGTCGTCTCCTGCGAACCCCTGCCGCCGCCCGGCTTCATCGATCGGGCTATCGTTGCGGCCAGGGCTTCGGGCGTGCAGCCCATCCTGGTCATAAACAAGTCCGATCTCGCCTGCTTTGAGGGTTACTATGCGGCGACCCGCCCAGCGTATGAAGAATCGACAAAAATATTCACCCTCAGTGCGGAAACCGGCGAGGGCCTGTCGGCCTTAACCGATTTTTTCAGCGAACAGCACCGGGGCGCCTTCATCGGCCCGACCGGAGTCGGCAAAAGTTCCATTCTCAACAGCCTCCTGCCGGAGATCAACCTGCAGGTCGGCGCCATCAGCGAAAGCAAAAAACGCGGCCGCCACACCACCACCGTCTCCACCCTCCACAGCCTCAGCGGCGGCGGCGAACTCATCGACTCCCCCGGCTTCAACGATTTCGGCTTGATCGACGTCACGGCTGCAGAGCTTGCCGCCTACTTCCCCGGATTTGAAAAAGCCGGAGAGGAATCCTGCCGGTTCAGGGACTGCAAGCACCAGACCGAGCCCGGCTGCAGAGTCACCGACCTGGTCGATAAAAAGGAGATTAAGGAAGAGCGCTATAATACCTATCTTCAGATTCTTACCGAAGTAGAGGCAATGCTGATTGAACCGAAATACCGGGAGCGACGGCATCGGAGGAAGAAGAATGGTTGAGGGGAAATCTATAATTTTTTACTGAGATTGTATTTCACAATACACCAAAAAGCACGAACCCCATCACGCCAGTTGATTTTTTTACCTTCTTCATATGATCTACCGCTGTATGAAATGCCGATTTCATATATCCGGCACTTTTGTTTTGCAATTTTAGCGGTTATTTCAGGTTCGAAACCAAACCTGTTCTCACAGACAGAAATTTTGTCCAAGACAGGCTTTCTAAAGACCTTGTAGCAGGTCTCCATGTCGGTCAGGTTAATATTGGTGAACATATTTGAGACAAGAGTAAGGAGTTTATTCCCAACAAAATGCCAGAAATATAATACCCGATGCGCTTCGGAACCCATAAAGCGAGAGCCATAAACAACGTCGGCCTTCCCGGCCAGGATCGGGGCGATAAGTTTCGGATATTCTGCCGGATCATACTCGAGGTCGGCATCCTGGATCAGTACGATATCGCCTGTGGCAGCTTTAAAGCCGGAACGTAATGCCGCCCCCTTGCCTTGATTCTTCTCATGATAAATCACTTTGATCTGACTGTCTTGAAGACCGGCTATCAGATCTCTCGTACCATCGGTAGAACAATCGTCAACCAGAATAATTTCTTTTTCGAGGTCAAGACGGACGTTTTTGACCCGGTCGAGAAGAAGGTTCAGAGTTGCAACCTCGTTGAATACCGGGATGACTATTGAGAGTTTGTCAAAACGACCTTTATTTTGCTCCATATTGATCCAATCCATTCATATATAATTCTTCGTGAGAGGTCGAAATTTGCAGTACTGGGGAAAATCACTCCTGGTGGTTCGATTACATGCCGTTTAACTATATAATCGGTCGGCGCGGCAATCGGTTGCATCCCGAAGTCCTGAAATATGTTGATAGCTCTAGGCATATGCAGAGCGGATGTGACAAGTATGAAATTTTCTTTTCCTAGGAGAGGCTTAAGATACTTTGCTTCCTGAACAGTATCTAATGGCCTGTTTTCAGTAATAATCCGGTCGGCCGACACGCCGAGACTTTCCGCCACACGCTTGACTACATCGGCATTTGGCACTGGATCATGTACAATCCCACCGGAAAGGACCAGCTTTGAGCCGGGGAGCAAATTGATCAACCTAATTCCTTCTATCAGGCGATACAGCGAAGCCCCCCCTATCTGGCTCGTTTCCGGCAAACGATCATCGGAAACATGCCCGCTGCCAAGAACGACGATATACTCTATGCGTTGATCGTCCAGGTTGGCAATTGCCTCCTGAGTCAAAGAAGGAAATAATTGCTCCCGCTTTCCTATCTCCTTTTTAACAAAAAAACCATACCCGCAGAAAATTTGAAGAAAAAGTGCGACAATTAAACAAGCCACTCCCATTTTGTTTTTTCGAAACAACAAAAAAACTAAGCTGCCGATCAGCAGCAAGATACCGATAATCAAAGGGTTCAACAACTCAACCAGGAAACGAGTCAAATAAAACATGTCATTCCTTTTTCGATAAAAAAAGCTCTCTTGCCTGAATCACTCCACCAATAAGCAACAACGGAATGGCATGAAGAGTAAGTCGATTCCATGCAGTCCCAACCTGCCAATAAATTTCGGCCTGATGAAAAATTATGATAATGAAATACCCCAAGAGCATACCTGCAGGAATAATGATCCATTTTCTCCCTTCACTCGTAAACAAGCCCAGGCAGGCAAAGCACAGACACAACCATAAAACGATATTCCATTGCTTGACATCCAACCAAATTTTCTGGATAGCTTCCAGAGCTGGAGGGATCCTCGAGAAAGCTCTTTGTAAATTTTCGAGGTCCAGATGAAATCCGGAAACTGCATGGGATCCCAATTGGAGGGCTACATGTGTCCAGTAAAACCAGGGGAAATAGCAAAGACTGAAAGTAACGACAAATACAAGTATCTGTTTCGGTTTCCTGATCCCTGGCACAAAAAGCATCCAGAAACAAGTGATTACCGCAAACATCACTCCTTCATTTTTCGTATAGGCAGCTGCGGCAGCAAGAAGCGCGGCGATGAATACCTTTGTTTTTCCCCCTGCACTGCCTCCTTCGAGCAGGAGGCATCCGATACAGGCTGTAGTCAGCAGCCAAAAAGGTGCTTCGGCATAGCTCCAGGAAGCGATTAAAGGCACCATGGGCATCGAAACAAACAATGCACCGCCAAGCATCCCGAGGTCCCGCCGCCCCGTGACCCTCTCAATGATGACGACAATCTCCCAGACAACGAGCAATAAGAAGACTCCCCCCCACCCCCGGCTCCACATTTCTTCCCAACCGCCACCAAGCCAACCCGAATATGCCCAAACGGACGGCCATAACAGCGGATAATCGGCATGACCGAAATGACTTACATCAAAAAGCGGACCATGCCCAAGAGCAAGCACCTTAGCTTTTGCCGCCCAGATAGCCCAGGCATCCCAGTCGTCCGGCACGACAATGATCGACATGAGCAATGACCAGAGGATGCTTAAGGCGATTATCGCCGGAACAATCAATTGCCAGATCTTTGCCCGACTGCTGAGAGGATGATCTTTGCAAGAACGGTCTTCCGAGAGGAGTTCAAGGGACTGTGCGGCATTGCCAAAATGCTTCCGAATCAAAAACCAGATCCAACTGGTCACGCCGACTAAAGTCAACAAATAAAAGGCCGGAACGGCGCCTGCAAAAACAGCCCGGGACAATACAACACAAACCATACAGATCAATAAGGTACAACCGAACAATTCGGGAAAACTGAAAGGCAGGCGCTTGAGCAATTTTTTCAATACCAGAGTCATTCCCGCAAAAACAAGAAGTGAACCGAGTAAGGCTAAAATGGAAGGCCTATTGCGTTTTTGCTCCACCGGTAAAGCAGCGGACGCAACCGGGGGAGTAAAAACACCTCCGGCATCGAGCGAATAATGATCCGACCCTGCAGGAATCCTCGGGAGCAGCAGGTATTTGAGGTACGAAAGCTGGTTCTGGTCACCGGTTGCAGAATAGGTGATATCTTGCGGCCAGACCATGTCGAGGGTTTTGTAGACATCAAGAAGTGTCTCCGGCGATCCGGCATTCCGCAAGACCAAGCTACGCTGCACTTCGACAGTCTTGCCGAGATAATTCACCCTCTCCCGCTCCCACCAGAGCTTATACATCCCGCCCAAAGCAGCAATCGAAACAATGGTCCAGACGGCAAGTACTCCGAGCAGGAAAAATCGAAGCGGTTTATTGACCATCATCGGTATTTCGATCTATCGGAGTCTGTTCGGGGAGATGGCTTAAGGCCTCTTTTCTGGTCAATTCGGAAATATTCTGCTCGATTTTTTCAATAGCCGACAGCAGCTTGAAAATGAGGAGGAAAACCAAAAGAAAGCCGGTGAGAATGACAGCATTGATATTCCCCTCAATGCCGATTAATTTCGCGAAATGCATCGTTGAATTCGGATACACGGCAACCAGACCCATCCCCCCCCAGACAACAACCCGCACAGCGAATTTCAGAAAAGTCTGACCGGTTTCACGTTTGAAAAACTCTTTTGCCCCCTGAAAAAGCATCACGGAGCTGATACATATGATGATAATTTGATAAAGATGTATTTTCATTCTTGCTGCCGTTCCATTTTTATACGAGCATGCCCCAGATCATCCGGACAAGGGTTTTAATCCCATTGATAAACCCCTGTTTCTGCGGCTTGCCCATTGAATAGTCGGTATATCGCACCTTGATCGGCACTTCCGTAAATCTCAGTCGGTTGTTGTTGATTTCACGAATAACCTTGCTGTCGTACTCGTATTTGTCGGCCTTAGTATCGATTATCGTTGCCGCAAAATGCGAATAAGCTCTAAACCCCGACTGGCTATCGGACACATGTATGCCATAAAGAAGCCACGTTACAATATTCCCAATTTTGTTGGCAATAATTTTAATAAACGGCATCTCGCCCTTCACTTTCGGGCGTGTTCCGAGGACCACATCACACTCGCCGGTGCGAATTGGCGCTATCAAGGCCTCGATATCGGAAGGATCGTGTTGTCCGTCCCCATCCATGGTCACAATAATATCGGCCCCCAGCCGGTTGGCGGCAACTATCCCTGTTTTTGTGGCAGCACCTTTCCCACGATTTAATTTATGGCGCAGGGCAATGACATTATCCAGTGATCGTGCGGTATTAAAGGTGGCATCCCGGCTGCCATCGTCAACGACGATAATGGTATACTCCCCGGCCGCTTGAACCTCACGGACAACATCGGCGAGAACAGCGGCTTCATTATATGCCGGTATAACAATGTGCACAAACCTTCCCATTACCGTATCGATCCCTTCCCTTTTTCCCACGGTTTATAAGGTACGTATTTCAAGAGAGGCAATCTCATATCTTCCTGGTTTCTTACCAATATCGATTCTCAGCGGTCTCATGATATCTTCTGAAAACAATGAAACATAAATGATATTGCCTCCTTTTGCGATGTTTCTTGAAATACTTGATTTTTCGGAATATGCACTACTTTCTTTCGTTTGATAAAAAAATTGCACAACAGTGTCTTCAGGACTCAAGACCTCAAGCTTTATGACCACCAACTCTGAAGAGCACTCTACAGGGCCTGCCAGAACAGTTTGCGGATCATTTCCCGTTGCAATAAGCACAATTGCATCAGACTCCCTTTCGATAAGGACATCCTGCTGCGCACGAAGACGATCTTTAACATTCATCGCATCGATACGCAAACACGTTTGCTCGGAATGTTTGAAATCCCATTCGCTGTTTCGAATAAATGTGTGATAATCACCGGCAGACAACCATTGCTCCTCCTTTCGGGGAACATGCTCTCTTGATCCTGATGCCACATAAAGCATACATGATCGATTGAATTCCTCCTCAATATTTTGGAAAGCAACCGGCGCACTGCCGGAAACCTGCTCCCAAACATGTTTGACCCGTATTCCTCGCTGCATCGCTCTCCAGGTTAACGGGTAATCGACGCTATCGGGCCCCAATATCAGGCCGACTCTAGAGCAATTATTTGCTTCAACCGCTTCGAGAAAAAAATCATGCTCGTCTTTCAGATTTGCATTGTGATAATAGGCAACTTCTCTATTCGGTCTTTCTCCCCAAAAAGTACTGAGTGCCAATGGTCTTGCCGGAACGTTCGAGGCGATAAAAAGCGCGTAGGCAAGAGAAATAAACGACGCAGCCGCAGTAAAAAAACAAAGTGTCTTGCCAATTGGCAGGTATTGCCTGCCGAGTGCTGCAAGGAACACAAACGAAAACGGCAGGAGAAAAAAGAGAGGTATTTCGAGCCTCGTGATCCAACCCTGATCTTTCACCACCAGACCAAAGAGCGCCCAGGATGCTACAGGCGAAAGAGCCAACAGGAACCTTTTCCGATAATATGGCTTGGAAAGCAAGAAAAACGAGAGGAGAACACTACTCACACTGAGAATGAGAAATACTGAGACCTGATATGGATTCCCGACCATATCTTCATGAAGATTATAGATATCCTTGGTTATAAGATCTCCTTTTACCCCCAACTCGGCCAAGACTTTTCTGGTTTGTACCGGAAACGGAATGTTATGAACAAGAACTCTAACCGGATTCCACAATCGTTCCGCATCATATCCTGAAAAGAGAGGGTAGACTTCATGCCTGGCAGCACCCTGCTCACTCTTTCTGATAATATCAGGACCGGCTATGACAGAAAACACAACCGCGCAAACCAGGCTACCGACAATACATCTTCTTATATTCGTCCTGTTTATCAAAAGAGTTGGCAATTGGAAACAGAACGCAACAGCAATCAGCGGGAAGACAACGAGTAACGACGTTGCCTTGACGAGAAAACCTCCAGCCAGAGCAAGGCCGGCAAAAGCGTAATCAATGCCCCTCATCCGTTCAATATTGCCTGTGAAAAGTCGAGCCCCGGCAATGAGAATCGCGTAGACCATTACTGAAGCCACAAGATCATTCTTGGTGTTCGAAGCCTCCATAACTGCAATAGGGGCCGTTGCCGTGAGCAGAATGACATACGGGGACAAGACCTTCGGCAGGTGAATGATGCGAACGATATATATGCTCGAAAAAATAAGGAGAATATAGGAAATGTATTGAACAAACGGTGCCAGATTATCTTTTCCTGAAAGCAACTGAAAAAAAAGGACAAGATATTCAGCTCCAGGCCCCATGACATTCTGCCGCTCTATCGGAGTTGGATAGTAGGCAATGCTGCCGTTTTGAATCCAATGAGCAACCCGCGCCATATGATAGGTCAAGCTATCATAGTTGTTCGGTGGATAGATCCAAGCAGCAAGACCAATAAGAAGCAGGAGTGGGAAAACAAGTTGATGACCGGGACGCAGAACCGTCCTCTTGAAAAAGCCGACGAATCGCAAGAGATGGGCAAGGGGCCTTCCCGTATCGGTTATCCAGACCCACATCATCCAGCATCCGACGACAGCCAGATGAACCGCCACTATCGAGAACCGATTTATCGCATGGAATACACTCAAACAGTTGAGAATCACTGCTTCCAGACCGATGAAAGCGGCCAGGGTAATCGGCAACAAACCGGAAAACGGCAACGGCCGCAGCCTGAAAATCCCCTCAGAGAGGACAAGAAAAACGCAGAAAAAAAAGAAAAGTGAGCTTACAGTCATGATCGCTAAACAGCTAACCCAATAATAGTAATACCCTTCTTAACCATGATCAGTTTTTTGTTTCACGGCTATCCGTAATCAACCGCTTCCACACCCCAAAATGATAAACAACACGGCTTACAAACATTACTGGAAAATACCAAAGAACATTTGCGTCTCTCTTGATCGACGCAATGGCCTGCAACAAAGATACAGCCGATGCATAGGGGAGAATAAGCATCCAATACAACCAAGCTGATTTAAAACTTATCGATAACTTTGCCAACCAACTTATGGAATTTCCATATCTTTCCTGGACCACAAGGCCACTGCGCAACCCTGATCGATAACTGTTTCTTAAAATGCCGATAAAAGATCCTCGACCATGATTATGCTGCACTTCAACAGAAGAGACGAAACGACACTTCCAACCGTTCTCTTGTAAACGGAGGCTGAAATCCCAATCCTCAGAGGCGAGCAGTGCTTCATCAAATCCACCGGCCTCATCAAAAGCCTGTCGATAAACAAGAACTGCGGCCGAACCGAGAGCTCCCTGCCTATCATGGAAGCCTTGGTAATCGCTGAACAGACAATAATCGGCACATCGACTCCAAAAATTATTATCTCCACTCACTACTCGACACCCCACCGCGCCGACCCGTTTCTCCAAAGACAGCGATTTCATCGTTTCTGAGAGCCAATTCTGCGGTGGCACACAATCGTCATCGATAAACGCAAGAATATCTCCTGAAGAAGCGGCGGCACCGATATTTCTCATTCCACCGGGTGGATAAAGGAGATCTGTCCTATCAACATGAACAGCAGTATATTTCCGTTCCAACCGATCGGCAAACGGTGTAACAACATGGATATCATACTCCAATCCCGATAGAGTCTGTTGTTCTAACGCCTGAATTGTTTCACCGACACGGTCTGGCCTTCCGGAAGGAATAATTATGCTGATATCAAACTTCATCAAACCCTTGCCTGTCCATTAATTCTGCAATGACTAGTGTAGAAGATATACTTCATACCGCTCATTTTCGACATCTTGCTTAAATTCGACAAGTTTTGTTGTCGAACCATTAAAATCATGTAATTCCTGCTCGGTCCAGGAAAACTTTTTGTTGTAGCTTTCATATCTTGAATATGGAGGATTTTGATTTAAAAGATCAAAATGACCAAGAGCTATAATCACCGGTTTTTTCTCTTTAACCTTAAGTGATCTTGCTGCCTCCAAAAGCTCGCCTAGCGACAACTCCTGTCTGTTCCCGCTGGTGAGTCTTACAAAATTTTGAAACCGTCCTTCTCTGGGCACATAAATTCGATTAGAAACATAATAAGGCAATGATTCCAATCGCATATCTGGTTCACCAATGATAATGGCATCGCCAAATTGACTATTATCTTTAATAAATTTCCCAAATGCTTTGCTGGAACTCATATCCTGGGTGAGATCCCGATGTATTTTTTGAAAAGATCCTGCAATATGGATGAGAAAAATTGCCGGAAGAATCACATAAACAACACTGTTAAAGATCGACCCCAAAAGCCGGCCCGACACTTGCCGGTGCGAGAATTCCCGGAGAACAATCCAATATATCGTGATGATAAATATAAAAACGAGACCTTGGTGGCGTAGTACCCCTGCATAGCCGATTGAAAAAAATGTCCCTACACAAACAATTCCGCCTATGAGAATAACTGCCGCTGCGGGACGAACCAAAAGTCCTATGCCAAAGATCCACATCAACAAGTCTCGCCCCCAGCCGGGTATGCCGTGGAAAATTATGTCATATGGCCCCCCTGGATGTTTAACACACTCCCATAACGCAACGAACAATTCTCGAATCTTCAGCGGAGGGCCTTGAAGAACAATACTGTTTTTATCAGGCAACACTGTCAGGACAGCAAGAACAAGACCTAAAATAACCAGGGTGAAAGAAAACAACATAAGTCGGCCCTTCTTCGACCAAGAAATGCGCTTTTCTTCATAAAGGAACTCGATGATCCAGAAAGCAGTTAAAAAAAAGGCAAGAATGGCAGAATGAATATTAGTGTGGGCCAAGGTGACCAGGAGAACAGAAATCAACACTGGTCGTTCGTTTCTATGCGGGTAAATACAAGCCATAGAGAAAAAAAGCATCATACTGATGCCATAATTTCTTGCCATGACCGAATACTCGTACAGGGGCAAGAATGTAAACAAAAATAATACCTTAAACCATGAACAAAACGGGGCGATTCGGTAAAACTGAAAAATGGAAATAAAGGCGATAGTGATAGCGGCAAACTTCAGAATGAGAGTTGAATGAATTATCTGAAACCCCAAGCGTAAAATCAAATACCATACTAAGGGATGTCCTTCATTCTTCAGGGCAGCAGGAAGCCCCAAAAAAGAGCCGGGCGAAAGAGCGAGAGAAAGAGCCCGAACCTCGTCCCGCCACATCTCATGGAAGCTTGAAACCCCAACAACAATTGCAAGCCAAAATAAAAGAAGGCATAAGGTATATTTTTTCCACTCTTTTGTTGCAAATGGTTCTGATGAACTGAGATAAGAGGCAAACTTCATTTTTCCAAAGCCTTATTCATCAGAAAACGTAAAATGCCGCCGGAGCACTTGCATATTATGCTTTTGATCGCTGTGTAACTATACTAATCATATAGCCGCAAACATATGAGAGATATATTCGAGATTGAATAGTTTGAGATTTTTCAGAAAAAATCCCCAAAGAATGAAACAAATTCGTGAGTAATCGGGAAATCTGCTCTCTTTTTTCCTTAAGTACAATTTTCATCCCATCCTTTTGTTTATTCAAAAAATCATCAACCTCATCATTTCTTATACTGAATGAAGAACGAGACATAATAAAGTCGGAAACTCCTCCCCAATAATACCGTTTATAGAACCAGGCGGGAATTGTTCGCTGTTCGGGAACATAATGCTTTACGCTCACATTGGGATGATACCAAACTGTACCTCCGGATCGTTCAATGTTTTGCTGTAATTGCACTTCTTCTCCAGATAGCAGTAATTTTTTCTTTCTCCCAAGTTTTTCGCTAAATCCACCCATTTGCTGCAAGATGGCTTTTGAGAAGAAACAATTTGCTCCAACTATTTTATTATGCTCAAACTGGATCTGAAAGCACTCCGTTCCCCAATCCAAGAACCCGAGTGGAACTTTCAAGTCATCATTGATCCAGTCGGGTAAACTTACATCACCAAATAGTTGAATTGGTCCAGTCAGAGCATCTGGTTTAGGCAAGATATTCTCAAAGCACCAAAGGGCCGATTTAAGCCATTGCTGATCAGCGACGGCATCGTCATCGAGATATCCAACATACTCACCTTTTGCAGATATCCAGCCGGAATTGCGTGCTTTCGAAAGGCCAGAGACAGGTTCATAAATAGAACGAAAGCCTACTTCTCCTTCAAATTTAGCGAGAATATCAGGTGTTTCATCTGTTGATGCATTATTGACTACAATAATCTCAAAAAAGTCACGATCGAGATCTTGCTTAAAAAGGCTTTGAATACAGTTTTCAAGCAATTGAGCCCGATTATAAGTACATACAACGACAGAAATCACCGGTTGAGGTCCCATATATTTTTGCAATAGCCTACCTTGACTATTCAAATTGAAAAATCAGAGTTTTCGGCTTCACTCCAATCCATAACATGAGCTTTTTCAGCATTGACACCCCACCAATCTATTGACGAGCCACAACAAAGACATTCCGGGATCAATTCTTCCTTCATACTGCCGGCATTTGTTTTTCGCAGTGCCTGCCAAAATGAATTGTTCCATATTTCCTCAAGAGATTGTTTTAAGATGTTGCCGCTATTATATTTCCCCGACTGAACCTTGTTCATAAACATTATTTCACTTGCCGCACAAGGATAGAGTTCTCCGTTGAATCCAATGTATAATGAACGCCATGGCTCCAAGCAATCACGCTCTTTAATTTTAGAGCAATTGAATAAGGGTTGATGCTCTAAACAAACCCCGATTTCACGTGCAACTTTTTCAGCTTCACGGATACTCCGATTGCTCTCATCCTGATGAAAATAGAGCGAATCCAGGGGTGCAATCTGGATGGTCCCGTCTGCCTTTTTTCTATACTGTTCCGGATAGATGCGGACATAAACAGCTTTCACGCTATCAACTCCTAATTCTTTTGCCAATCTGACGAATTCAGGCAGTTCGGAGATATTTTTCTTCATAAGAATTATTGAAATTGAGATCCCTATGCTGCTCTTCAGTTCCCGACGCAATAGAACAATTTTTTTTATATTTTCACAAACATGTTCAAAAGCATCAACACCAGCAATTTCATGAAAGATTTTTTTGCTTGCCGCATTTACTGAGACGAGGAAATGCACTCGATTTTCAACGAGCTTTTTTACCATACTTTGATTATACCCGCCCACCATGTTAGAAATAACAGTATGTTGAACAGCAGGGCATTTTTCCCGTGTATATGCTGCTATCTCCGCCAATTCTGGATTAAGAAACGGCTCACCGCCTCCCCCATACACGACTTCGACCAGTTGCTCCATTACCAATTTGCTATAGATTGTTTTGATCTTCTTGAGCGTTAAGGCATCTGAAGAGCCACAACTTTTGTAATCGTGGCCGCACATTATACAACCTGCGTTGCACCTATCAATCATCAGGAGGTTTAGCGAGGATGGCGCATATGGTAATTCGGTTTCTCCTCTCTTTTGTGAATGTCTGGTTCGATATTTTGTTATCTTGAGCCGAAACAGTGACTGCAGACGTAACTTTGATTCCAACAGCTTATCCAGCATGAGTTCCTCAATAAATAAACGGCATCAGCCTCTTGGAGGCATCCGTAGAAATTGTTTCAGATGTGCGACAGACGCATCTGCTTGTTCTTGTTCTTCCTCATAGGCAAATCTTGCATGCGGGGAGTTGTGCTTTGTAAAAATATCCTGAGTCCATTTTTCCCCATCTGAAAGGGCTAAATCCTTCAGAAAGGTATTGAGTTTTTGCGTAGAATGCAGGTATCCGGTATTGTTGAGTGCCCATTCTCTTGGTTTGAAAGATTTATAATTATTCACCATGTGCAAAATTGCTTTGGGTAGATCTTTATCCGAGGCAAGCAACCCAACATGTTCATTAATATGATCTCTATTAACTCCCCTGTTCTCACTTGTAAGAATAATTGGCACTCCGGAAAAAAAACACTCATAAATGCCCCTATTGGCGCCTTCATCTTTACTCAATAAAATTCCAGACTTGGATTTTCTCAGTATTTCTCCCACCTGTTTTGATGGTATTCGTTCAAAAAAATCGACAATATTTTCCACATCATATTTTCGGCAATCTTTTTGAACATCTTCCAGCGTTCTGCCATCAATCGGATAACCGATTACTGCTACCTTTTGTACATCGTTTTTTATCTTGCTGATAGATTCAAAAAACAAATCATGTCGTTTCCAACTCAGCCAATTTGCTATCATTACAACATCATACTCTTTTTTCACACCGGTTCCGTCCTCAAATAACTGAGGATCGGCCCAATCGCCGGCTCCAAGCCGTATCGGTTTAAAATTATTCCCAATTTCTTGTATGTATTTATAATCCGGTTCGAATTGAGCCTCAATTACTACATCTGTATGAAGTCCTAGACAAAGAAAGAACATGACATTTTGATAACCGGACGTACTTGGTTCAATAACAAACCGATAATATCCGGCAAGTTCTTCAATATTAAAGATCGATGTAAATCGTTGCACCCCTTCATCATACTGAATAAACAGCACCCCTTTTTCTCTTGAACTTATATATGGCTTCAATATAATAAGATCCCCTTGTCGACCAGGATCATTTAAATTTTTTTTGGGATATCTCATCCGCAGGTGATGCTGTTCGCCAAACTGAGAGAAAAGGTCTCTGCACGCCTGTGCTTTATTCGACAAAGCAAACGAGGTCAGAACCGTGTTTCGATTTTTTAATATTCTTCTGCGGATGTAACTCCTTGCCACATAGTTATATATTCGACCAAGTTTCTCCTTACCAATCAGACAAGTCACATCTCGTTCGTATCTGAGCAGCGCCCCCAACCCCGAATAATAATCTCTCGCAAGAGTATAATATGCACAGCGGATAAGGTTAGATACAAGCCAAAACAATCTCACAAAATAACAAGACAGAAAATATTCTTTATTTTTAAAAAGCAGATATCTTAAACGATTAACAACTTCATATTTCATAGATCCCCCACCGGCAACTCATGTCAATGATTTCAGCAGATATCCCCATCCCGGCAGGGGGTATGATCTATAATTAAAAGTTCTAGGTAGATCCAACAGGTTTTCGATGTGAGCCAGTGTCATGAGTCTAAAATAGGTCCCCCAAATATCAGGATAATATGTGTCACATTCCATCAAACTCCACCCGCTGTATCGATACTTTGTTCGCCCGAGTATGCGATTAACAATTCTCTTGCCCATTTGTACCGGATTATTTTGAACTAATCGGTATCCATAGCCACCGGTAGTTGTTCTTCCTGCCAAAATCCTGCGCAACGTCAGATCAAGTGAGATGCGAATTTCCGGCTGTTGCTCCGGACATCCGTAAAACAATCTGGCCAGTATCTCAACCGCATCATAATCTTCACATGCTCCTCCCCCGCTTGGGCCATATAAACCATCATGCTGCTGCAGCTTTATTGTACTACGAACAATCTGCTCCTTATATTGAATATCTCGGTTAAAATAATCATAAAAAAGGTAAATATGGGCGGCACCGAACATGCCGCTTCGCAAGTTACTGCGAACGTTCTTCCCCCAGAAACCGGTAGACTTGTCTTGTTGGCTATCAAGATAAAGAAAGATATTATCAATTGCCTTTATCCATTGTTCTTTTCGTGCAGAATATTTCCCGGAGTAAGTGAGAAAAAAGAGGAGAAACATAATCTCGTTGGAACAATACCAGAAGTCATCCCAATTTCTATTATCAAGCCACCGAACAAGAAAATCTTTTTCCTGAAATGGGGCCAAGAAGCCCAATTCATTTTGAGGCAAAATTCCCAGCATATCCAGAGCGATCAAACTGAAAAAAGTAAATTGCCATTCAATATACTCGCTTGATTGCAAACCCGACAATTGCTCTTTTTTGAATTGTTTATCTATAAATAAGCCATCCGAGCGCTGTTGAGATAGTAAATATTTACCAACCTGTACGCCATCAACTCTACCAATCTCATTAATAAGATAGAGCGCCTGAATGCTAAAACAGGTGCTTAGGAGGGTTACCTTGCCTTGTGGGTGGAAACGAAAGCCGTTGCTTTTCGTTTCATAGAGAGATTGAATAAAAGATATTGTCTGGGTATGCATAGTGTCACGTTCACTTACTTCCAAGTAATTCTCCCACCGGTGCTTTTCTGATTCTCAACAATGAATTTATTATGAAATAAGCGATATGATCGAGTGGTGGAATGTAGTGTCGGCGGAACGAAGCTCTTCTATATTCTCTTGGCACGGAAATGCCTATTCCTGAAGAGTTGACGCAAAGATTAAACCATACCATGGCAGCAGCTCGTTCCAACCCACGATGTGGGTAACACATTGATTTCTCATTATGTAAAATAAGTCGTTCCAGCCAAACTCGGGCCTTAGCCAATTTTTCCAAATCTTTAACACCCACACTGTTACCTACATCCCTGTGATACTCAAGCTCTTGCTCGTCAGCATCTATACCAAGTCTCTGCAATTCTCTCTTCTGAACATTTATCGCCACCGAATTTGAAGCACTGAAATTTCGATGAGTTACTCCCGAGTTGTTTATTCTCCAAACCAGTAATACTTTGTCAATATTTTCAAAATCAAAACAATGTAGACAACGAGACCAAAATTCATAATCCTGGGCTGCGATGCATGCCGGATTGTAGCGCAATTGATGCTTTACCAACATATCCCGGCGCATCATGACCACAGGGTGATTAACTGGATTATTGAAAACGATATAGGCATTTATGGTCTCAGAATCTAAAGGAAAACGAATGATGTGTCCTTTTCCATGGAAATTCTGAGTTTTAACCCAGCTTCCGCATATCCCCAACCAGGTTTTTTTCTCCAACAGCTGGAGCTGGGTCTCGATGCGGTGGGGTAAACTGATATCATCTCCATCCATGCGAGCAATATACTCACCCGAGGCCATCTCCATTCCTTTATTGAGGGTCACCGCCACCCCCTGATTCAGGCCATTCTGAACGAATCTGATTCTTCTATCGGAAAATGATCGAATAATGTCTTGGCTGCCATCCGTAGAGCCATCATCAATGACAAGAAACTCAAAATCACCATACGTCTGCGACAAAATACTCGCAATTGCCTCCTGCAGATATTCACCTGCATTGAAGACCGGCATTATGATACTAACCTTTGGCATGTTTGTGTTCCTGACCTTTTACCTATCCTGTCCCAATACAGTTTCAAATATTTTTTTATGTGCTTCCAGCCAGTCTCTTACATCGAATCGCTTTACAGCTCTTTCTCTTGCCGCAGTAGCATATTGATCAATTGAGGAGAGTACCTCGACAACTGCCTCTGCCATTTGATCAGGATTGGGAGGATGTACTTTTTCCCAATCCATTGGCACAGAAACTCCACGTCCAGCCTCCTCACCTACCAGTTCCGGAACTCCGCCGCTCTTGGAATAAACAATCGGTAATCCACAAGCCATGGCCTCGACAACTGTCCTTGGGCATGCATCGTTGTATTGAGTATGGATTAATAAATCTGCGGATTGATATATCGAAGGTGCATCAATTTGTCGATAAGATTTACCAAATTCCACCATATCTTCGGCACCGTACTTCCGACATACGGCGATGAGCTCTTTACGACACTCTTCCGCATCATTTTTCCAGGCAAGACGTCCATAGATCATGAGTTTGGCCTCAATGCCAAGCTTTTTGAGAGACGACAACACTTGTACTGCAGAAGAAATTCGGTAAAAAAAACCATGACTCCCGGCCATAAGCAAAACAGGCTTCGTTGGCCTTGCTGGCTTTTTCGCGGGGAGGAAAAACTGCACATCAACTGGATTATGAAGTATTGAATAATTTTCGACTGTATCTGTAAGATATTTGTCAGCGCTGATTTTGCAATAATCACTCTGATAAATTACATGGTCCGCCTGCTGTAAAAGAAAGCGGCGTGGACCGTTCATCTTTTCGAGGTTGTTCCCATGATACGCTGGAAAGGCCACACCGTTTTGATTGACTATGAGCTTAACACAGCTCTTTTTTGTGTATTTAACCAGAATTTCGGGACATGTCGGCAAGGCGCTGCTCACGAGATATAAGACATTTGCGCCTCTCACAACATTAGGAAAGTCCTTCTGCAGGTCTTGACATTTTATGATTCCACCTGAAGCTTTTTCACCAGGGGAAGGAATATGATCATGGCCATAGAAGACACGACAACCAACTCCACCAGACGCTTGTTTTCGCCAACGAAGGAATTCTTTTCCATGCGTCATGATAAAAACATAAACATCGTAAATCAAAGCTTTTACCCTGTCGATCAAGTGCCGACTACTCATTCTGCTTATTCCCCGTCAATTGGATGGATTCACCAGATGCATTATTGCTGCGCACTTCGGCCCAGATTTCCCCCCAGATAATATCAGAAAAAACCGGAAGCAACTGAGCCAGTTTCATTTCCTCCATGAACGATTCAAACGTGTACTCCACACAATGCGTAGGATCACTGAAATGGGGCAATCCCAACTCCTGTCGTAAAGGAACTTCCCAATGACGATTACTCATCGGAACCCTGATGAGAATGGCCCTTGGAGAGTATTTATTTACGAGAGACCGCAGTAGTAATGCCCTCTTTTCGAGATGTTCGAGAACGTTCGACATGACAATGACACTGAAATCACCTGAGGGCAGATTGCTGGTGACATCGCCAACCATATATAGGACATTCTCACAAGAAAATTCAGATCGCGCCTTGGCAATATGGGATGAATCAATATCAATGCCGGTAACTCTCGCTCCACACCGTGCCATAGACAATGCCAAAGCACCGCATCCGCAACCTATATCCAGCACTGTATCGCCAGACGATATTCTTTCGACAAAAAACCGATGATAATCAGTCAGCCTGTGTTTTGGGTGGACGCCGCCATCACAGATGATGGCCTGTTGATCGATATACCATCGCAATCTGAACTGAATATCCAAAAGGGTTCTCAAATGCTCTTTCGCATTGCTCTTGGATTGCCTGCTATCAAAGGCTAACGCGCAAAGCTGTTTCACTAAAGCACCTGGGAGAAGCCTCACTCCGGACACTAGGAGTTGCCACACTAGTTGCTTAACTTCCTTCTTCATTTACGCCTCAAGATGTAACGATTCGATATCTTAGGTGAAATTAACCGAAGACTGTGCAGCCTGAAAAGGCCCTCTAAATTCATGCAAGACTCAGCTGAATAAACCGCAGATGTGCTTCGGCAATACTGCTGGTAGCGTAGTACTTTTTCACGACGTCGCATGCCGCCTGTTGCTCTTTAACCCAATCAAATGAAGGACTCGTAAGCTCAGTCAAGGCTTTCAGCCAACTCTCAGAATCACTGCAAACTCGTATGCCCTTGTTAGCCGACCTCTCGGCAACCTCGCAGTAGCTGGGCTGGGGACTGCAGAGAACTACTCTGCCTCTGGCCATAGGCAGAGTGATTTTCCATTCTGTATGACCAAGATTGTAGGAGTTGTCGAGAAACCTTGGGGCAATGAAAACGCCCCCGTTATCGTAGTTATTCATCAGGGCGTCAATGGATTCAAACGGAAGAATCGCATGTGGTACCTGCCTCAACAGGGACTCAAATTCCTCCAAGTATGGAGGGTACCATTTCTGGATTGAATCAAGTGAATTGGTGATGATCTTCAGGAATATCCTTTCTCGCCATTCTAAAAGAACTTCTTTGACAGTCAGGAGTTCAAATAGTTTAACAGCCTGGCCGCACCAAATGAGCTCAAGAGGTTTATCTTTCTTCAGATCCCAATTTGAACCTCTAACTATATGCTGATCAAGGACATTATCGGAGATGGTTGACACATGTCGTTTGAAGCGTCGCACCACCTTCTCAATGTAACGAGAGTCGGCGATAATGCCATTGCATTGCCCGGCCATTTGTAAGGCATTCTCCTGCTGTTCTTTGGAAGGTGCCATTCCATCATAGAAAAAGGTGCCGGTTGCTTCTGTGAAATAATCAACATTAGCATCGAAAATGGTCCAAGTGCCTTTTTTTTTCAATACATGTTGCAGGGAGATTGACTCACGATTCATGGACTTGAGAAAAATAACTGCGTCGTACCTTCGCCACGGTTTATACAACTCGTAGCGGACCCCATCGACTGTGCGGTTGATGTATTCTGCGATCCAGCTAAATCGCATCACAGCGACGGGTGTAGTACTCCCCCAGCCAGAAAAAAGAGCCCACGGATTGCCGTTCCTGATGCAGCCTGAAACTGACGGTACACGGCCATCGACAATAAAACCAATCATGATCATCTTTTAATGCCCATTATTGGCTTTTCGTAAGAACAAACTGGATTACCCGAACATAATCCGCATTCATGCGATAACCGCTTGGCATATTCAGAAGGACCCGGTCGCGCAACAGCCAATATTGTTTTTTTGCCTGTTCCAACATCTCTATGAGACAATCGTTATCAGAATAGACCATTCCGTATTTTTCAGCGGCCTCTACTATTCCACCGCCATTTACGTGACAAAGCAGAGGCAGACCACATTGAGCCCCTTCGACGTGGTGCATTCCACAAGGTTCCCAGAGACTTGCCGTAATATAGAGGTGGCATTGTCGGAGAAGGCCGGCAAGCCTTTGACCGTTTGCGGGAGGAAACGTTTTGGCACTCCGCCATTTGATTTTCTCAGGCCATCTGCCAATAATCCAAAGTTGGCAACCGCCAAGTTTGCCATCTGCAATCAGATTATCTATCTGTTCGTAGATCGGGAACCCTTTCATTGGATTGTCCGACCAGTGATGAGTGACCATTCGCAAAGGTTCTTTCTGGTCCCATATTGAACTCCCTATGGGTTGAAAGATTGCGGGATCGGCACCGTTATATATAATAGTGTGAGGTTTGTCGACATCGAACCATCGCTCGGCAAAATAGTCCCGCAACCATTGTGAGATAAAAACTGTATAATCTGCAATCTCGTTTCCTTCCCGCAATATATTATCCATAAATTGCGTCATCTTCCGCTGGTCACACTCGTTGATCCTGTGGACGATTTTCACATCGGGATAATTTGCTTTATATCTTCTTATCTCTTTCAGTCCAAAGGCGGTTCGCTGCAAATCTTCCCTTGGGTCAATCATAAAGATGAGGTCCACCTTACCTTTAAGATCGAACCTGACTTTCATTCCGCAAAACTCGAGAGCTTTTTTTAGTTGCAGGATAAATACATTTGCTCCACCCCAAGGCCCTGAAGTTGACTTAAAATTTATCGCGACTGTTGCGATTTTTTTCTTAAATAAAAGTTTCTGCATTTCTATTCTGTCAAATCTTGTCCAAAACACGTTATTTTATTGTCTGGAAGGAATTTTTCATTTTTATGGGATAACTTATCAACTTTTGAAAGAAACCAACATTCATCTTTTTCTTTCTGTCTTCTTCTTTTTTAAGAAGAAACTGTAATGTCTTTGAGGCTCCAGAAGGATCATGCCAAGGAACGACAGATACATCTTCTGTTTGGCGCCATGATGAAATGATACACTCATTTTCAGGAGAATCACCGACAAAGCCACTCATCTTCATGGTTTTTGCCAATGTTGAAAAAGAGTAATAATATGTATGGAAAGCATTGAACACCATAATTGGATCTTGAAGCCAGAGACTCTCGTTAAAAACACCGGGTACCTCAATAAACACCCTGCCATTTTCCTTCAACAGGTTCCTCAGTTTCCTTGCTTCAGTCAAAGGGTCAAGAAAATGCTCAAAGACATGCTTCAGGATAACTAGATCGTATTTTTCGCTGTCATTCAACGCCCCTTCCAGCCCTCCGGCCCGAAGCTCAAGACCTGAGTACTCTCTGCCGATTTTAATAATTCGTTCGTCGTAGTCGTACCCCACTAATTCTGCGCCAGAATTTTTTAATCGTGTTAATCCAGCGCCATAGCTGCATCCTATCTCGACAACCTTCTTACCTTTAAGATCAAATGTTTTCTGTAATGTGTCGGCAAAAAAAGTAGCCCTTTCAACGCTTAAATCAAAACGTTTTCTATCAACCACAAAAGAACCCGTTTGGAGGGGCCAAAAATGATTTTGGTAGACTTTAATATATGTAGCCTTGTCCCATCGAGGGTTCAAGCGAACGAGTCCACAATTGTTGCATAAAACAACAGAAACAGAGAGCCCCCATCTATCAATTGTAGCTAGTAACTGATCGTCGATCTGACAACCACAAAGACAGATATTTTCGACGTCCTTACCTTCTGCTTGGATGAGAACACGTATTGCTTCACAAGCTTTCAATCGTTCTCCGGAAATATATCTGTGCGCATTCCCGGATCTCATATATCTCTCACCCAATATACATTTGCTGGTAATTTCCATCTTTCCGCCTCCTACTTATAATATATGAGTACCCCAAGCATTCACATGTGTCTCATCTAGTATTCCTAATAAATTCCGATGAAAATCTTCCAAACCAAGCTGTTCTAGAACAATCTTCCTTGCTTCGCTGCCAATCATTTTTCTTAAAACATCATCATGAAGAAGAGTTTTTATTTCTTTATTAAGTTCGAAAATATCGCAACTTTTCACGTAAATGAGATTTTTTCTATCATAAAAAGGATATCCTATTTTATTTGCGCCTTCTTGATTAGCAATGACAGCCTTTCCCATAGCCATCGCTTGGAGCAGTACAGTGGTTGCACCTGAATACGAATTTGGTATTACCGGAAGTGCGAGAATACGTCCTCTTCCGATATACGGCCTAATTTCAGACATTGGCACATCAGTCAAGACTTGCATATTTCCAGGGACGTCTTTAAAACCATTGGCAATTTTATGTGTTGTGATTATGCAAAAAGAAATCTCTTTTAATTGCCTTGCCGATTCTAAAAGTAATTCAAAATCCCGGAATTTATCTGCTCCAATACTCATCACATCAACATCTTCTTTGCTGCAGATCGGTGAAAAATAATATGTGTCGACACCAGCCCTAATGAAAATTGTATTATCTAAGCCATATTTTTCATTGAGAAATTGTTCCTCTAACTTGCTCACACAAATAATTCTATCAATGTCTCTCAATGAATCAATAACTAATCGAAACATTCTAGGGCGCTTAAGACTCAATACTTCAAGCTTCTCAGGCAATCCCATCGGAAGAAATACAGTGGGCCGCTTCGGCAATAAATAGCATAGTCGCCAATAGCACATTGCCAGCATAATACGTTCAGAAAAAACGAACAGCAATGGACTGCGAAATAAAGATGTAAATACAGGGAAAACCCACTCTATCTCACCATAATAAATAAACAACCTGCTGCATATTCTTTTATGAACAACCTTAACTATGGCCTGTATCCAGTTCAAAGGAACTGATTGTAAATTGTGGGCTAAAGGAATGCCGCATCGCTTAAAAAAATCTAACCCATAGAATAAATATCTTTCCGGCCGTGAGATACCATTCAGAATATCGGCCAGAGAATTAAGACGGTTTTTATTCGGCGGAAAAAGAAATATACATTTTTTTCTCAACATCGATTTTAAGAGATTTGAATTTAAAAGATTAAGTACAATGTGGTGCTTTTCGATTTAAAAAAATAATTCCCATAAACACAACGACTAAGAGAATTCCTAGAATTGTTAACACCATGCTTACTTCACGATCTTTTCGATGATAGGAGAAATTGATAATGGACCGCCCTGCGGGTATTGTTATTGCTTTGAGAGCTCCCAGAGATTTTTCAACTACAATTTCCTGGTCATTCAAGGTGGCTCTCCAACCTGAATCCCATGCATCCGACCAGACAAGCTTTGAAGGTCCGTCTGCAACAATATCAGCCTGCAGTGAGTTCGGGGATAATTGTATGAACTTAATATCCGGCTCTTTTGCAAATTCAAGCCATGAATTCGTATCGACATCCTTATTAACCGGAATGATCCATAGCAACTTGGCAAAAATTGATCTACCATTTTTCTCGTTAACCAAGTCTCTGACCACAGGATGAAATAAAGGCATATACGAACTCAGAACAGGGGTCCGATTGTGATAAAATTGAGGCTTATCATCTGCCCCTGTTAATCTATCATTATTGACATGGGTTAGCGGCCGCTCAGATTGGTTAAAACTGATAGACGGAACTGTTCTATAGAAAGATACCTTAGCTGTACGAGGTCGGGGAATTGACATGCAGTTATAAAATCTGATTTCAAATGAAAAATTTGACAAGGAATTCCTAGCTAGCCCGGAAAAAATAATTTTATTATTATTAAAATCGCTATAATTGAATTCTTTTTCAATAACTCTTTGTGAGCTGCCATTTTTATAGATAATAATAAATACAGTCATAGACGAATCAGGAGGATCCAACATTTCGATCTCAAATTCAATGAGATCTCCTTTTATAACGCTTGATTCAATACGTGTTGAACTATAATAACCATCTTGAAATTTTTCCAGTTTAGACACATCTAGCACCTTCTCTTCCAAAAAATATTTGTCCGACTCCACGGTATTTCCTAGGTACTGCAAATTCCCGTGAAAGTATCTATGTGATACGCAAACCATATCCACAGCAGAGATAATAATAAAGCAATATAACCAGACATTCTTTTTAGATTGAAAATATTTGAATGTCACTACAATGAAAGCAGAAAGAAGGACAAACAAATAGCTCAGATCTTCAAGAAGCATTACAATTGATGGAAATGATATTCTATTTACAAGTAGTTTGCTTTTCAAGCTCAATCCAGTGGTTTCGAGATACGTAGCTTCCCCTCCAACTGTCTCGGCAAAGACAGATAGCATCTCCAACCCTCGAAACTGCAGTAACCAGACTAATGATGACAAAAATATTACAACTAATGCAAACAAGGCACCTGTGAAATATCTCTTTTGAAGATAATCTTTCATTATTGCAAAAAAGAGGATATAAACAAGTAAAAAAATGAAAAACAAATATTGGAAAATTTCAAAATATGAGAAAACAAAATGATCTGAAAATTGTATTTCTGAATCGACTGAACAGAATGCTCCGGCCAAAAATACACCGACAAACATCAAATAAAACGTCCCAATCTTAATAAAAGATATTTCCCCTAATTCTTTATCCTCTATGAGGCGATTCAATAATCGTAATGAGAGAGTTAGTAATAAGAATATAAACAATGAACTCCAGAAAACATGATGTCGGAATAAGGATAGTAATGGAATAGTCTCCACGACAAATCTTGCCACTGGAGATACCGATCCCATAGCCGAAAGAAATACAAACACGGAGAAGATGAAAAAGAACAGATCTTTTCTGTTTAATTTAAGAATCATCAAACATCCTGGAATCGCCAGAAAAAAAACTGTCCCCATGTACAGCTGCTCTGCCCGTCCTATCGTGATGTTGGGGAGATACCCTCCGTTCCCAAGCAACAAAGTCCAAATCGAATTTAAAGGAAGGCTTGATGTGAAAGGATCATATCCTCCTATAGCAAGCTCACGCAATTTCATCAAATATTCTTTCACGTGTAAATAATCTGTGATTGGTCCTGAAATTAACAACAAAGACAAAAAGATGGTTAGGAGTAAGTAAAGAGAACTTCTGCCTGTAGATTTTATATTCAAACACAATAAAAAGATGGTATATATCAACACAAAAAAGAAAACAGGGATGGTTAATCCAGTATATCCACCAGCAATCATTACCCAGACCGCAATGGATGTAACAATTACACCTGCCAGACAATTCCTCCAGTTATCAGATTCAACAAGCAGAGTAATTCCGAGAAAAATCCAGGGAATGAAGGAAATAGTTGTATAAATTGTAATACCTTGAATGGAGGTCAGGAAAGGAGCGGAAGATATCCACGCGGCAGCACCAGATAAAGAAAGGATCAGAGAAATTCTTTGGTGTCTTAGCCAATAATAAAACCCAATCGCTGAAAGATAAGAAAGAAAATATATCTCCGCCATTATCCGATAGATATCGTAATCTTTTGCTATGCTGAAAATATAAGCGATTGGGTTCCATAGAGGTGCAGTTAAAAAAGTAATGGGGAAGCCTGGATTGCTCCATGAATCCCACAATGGCGTGACACTTTGTTGAAAACAATCGCTAAAAAACTGACGCCAAGGATAAAAAAAACCTATGGTGTCATGAAAAGGAAGACGAAATCCTATAATAAAGTCGGCCCAGATTAATGAGCAGTAAACAAGGACGACAACGGATAGCAAGAAAAATTCTTTAAGAATAGATATATCTAGAAAAACAGCCCTTCTACGCTCCATCATTCGCCTCAATTATACATGTATATATACTCAACCCAAAGCAACGCGAAAAACAATATGTTTGTTAATTATTATATAAGGAAATTAGCTCAGGTTATTTTAGAAGAAAATCTCTGGCAGCCTACCCAAAACTTCTCAATAATTCCAATTTTAACTAGCAGAAACATTAAACAATTTTGTTTTGTTCGCAGACAAACATATTGCTTTGAGGACATCAACAACTTTATATTGTTGTTCTTCTGTAAGACCTACCCAAAGAGGCAATCGAATCAGACGTTCAGATTGATCGATAGTTATTTTAAGAGAGTCGTGGGTTCGGCCATAACGTTTCCCTGCTGGAGAGGAATGCAGCGGCACATAATGAAAAACGGACCAGATACCCTGGCGTTTGAATTCATTCAGTACATTTTGCCGATCAATCTCAGAGGTGAGGAGAACATAATACATATGCGCATTGTGTTGACATCCATGAGGCACTACTGGGCGGCGGAGGATACCATTACATTCCAATGGCTCAAGCAATATATGGTAGCGTTGCCAACTAGACAGCCGCTCTTGAGTAATTCTCTCGGCCTCTTCGAATTGAGCCCACAGAAAAGCAGCAGCTAACTCACCCGGCAGAAACGAAGAGCCAACCTCCTGCCAAGTATACTTGTCCACTTCACCTCTAAAAAATCGACTTCTATCAGTACCTTTTTCTCGTATTATCTCAGCTCGCAAAGCCAGTCCAGGCTGGTTGACCAGCAACGCACCTCCCTCGCCTGAAATCACATTTTTAGTCTCGTGAAAACTGTAAGTCCCGAGGTCACCGATGCTCCCCAAAGCACGCCCCTTGTAACTGGCCATAACTCCCTGAGCAGCATCTTCGACTACCTCAAGACCATGACGACGAGCGATTTTCATTACGGCATCCATTTCACAGGCGACACCGGCATAATGGACAGGAACAATAACACGTGTGCGAGAGGTAATCGCCGCTTCTATTAAATGTTCATCCAAATTCAGCGTATCTTTCCGGACATCGACAAACACTGGCACACCTCCTCGCAAAACAAAAGCATTCGCCGTGGATACGAACGTATAAGAAGGCATGATGATCTCATCACCCGGCTTGATATCGAGAAGCAATGCAGCCATCTCCAGCGCTGCTGTACAGGAATGGGTGAGCAAGGCTTTACTACAGCCGGTCTTTCTTTCAATCCAGCTATGGCAACGTTTAGTGAAGGGTCCGTCACCAGCCAGCATTCCCTGAAAGTGAGCTTCGGCAATATAGACCGATTCTTTGCCTGTCATGTATGGTTTATTGAACGGAATTTTCATTTTCGGCACTCAATGAAGCAATGGGTATAAGGAATCCATTTTTGTTGACGAACTTCTATACGCGGAGACTCAAAAACCGTTTTTGCCAGCGATTCGTAACCATCCTTATCTCGCACATTCCGACCTCTATCTTTACAAACCAGAAATCGAGCAATCCGATTCTGCGAGGGATCCAAACATGGATCTATGGTTAGCAGCCTCCCTCCTTCCTTAAGAGCATTTGAGGCAATCTGCATGATTTCAATTGCCACGGAATCATCAAGGTGGTGCAATAAGCCAAGAGCAAGAACAACATCGTATGCTGGTAGTTTGGGCAAATCTGTATGCTGTAATTGCTTACATTGAAATCTACCTCGATTGCAAAATCTTGACTGGGCTTGATTTATGTAGGCCTTACTGATATCAAATCCCCAATATTCAACTGTGGGGAAATAGGCTAGGATATCCGCTGGACCACAACCCACATCCAACACCTTCATCCCTTCAAACGGCTTTACAAGAGTTTCAACAAAGTTCTGCCGCAACTTATGTGCCCCCATAAGCAATTGAAAGAAGGAGTAAATGAAAGGATTTGACAGAATGCCCCTCACCCCTTGGCTGGTCTGGGGCATCAATAGTCCTCCGAATCGACAGTTTTCTCCAATCGACAGTCTATAATCGGTTGGATTTCAGTAGGTATGAACCGAAAGAATAGATGCATTCGAAGCCTGACCAGTATAAGGATCACATTGCGAATAGCGGGAGAACGACGGCATGCAAAAATAGGATCGCATGCTATTCGCTCAAGAATTACCACTAATAAATATCGTTCAAATGTTACCCTCAACTCTGGCAGACGTTGAACGATCTTCCGAATCTGGAGGACATTGATCCAATTAAGCGATTTCCATGTGCCTGAAGGATCAGGTATGGTCTTAATGCTGAGAATTCTTTTCCTGAATAGCCTTTCTGTAATCCTCTTAGAAAACAGAGTGGGAATATTAAAATGAGGTTCATATGGAAAGAGATAGTTCGGACAGGAAAATCGATAACTCCCACCAACAGCAAGACTTCTAGCTACATTTGCCACAACTTTCCCGACGTCATCTACATGCTCCATCACATTCACCGAGAACGCATAGTCAAAGTTGCTGTTTTCCACGAAGACTTCGGCGCCTATGCCGATTACCCGGGGAAGGCACCCCAAAGCGGCCGCTCTTGCCAGTATTATCTGACGCATCTGTTCAAAATGAGAAAATCCTAAACCGGTTGGTTCGAGTCCTGTTACTTGAAAACCCTCTCTTACCAATTGGCAACTAAGCAACAGAGAACCTGCCCCTACCTCAAGAACTTTAGCCCCAGGCTGCAGATGCTTCAAATCAGAAGCGATATAACCCCGACCAAAAGCGGCCTCTGCGGCATAAACCTCAAACAAAGGCAACAAATCTGGCTCCGCTTCAATGAAATGTCCACGAACATCAGCTAACCACCAGTCTAAATTAGTGAGTTGCACCTTATCAAGCATCTGCGCTTACTCCGAGGATAATTCCACCCATGATCAACATTACAGCTACAATCTTTGTGGCAGTCAGTGTTTCAGACAGAAACCACCATCCACCTAGTGACACCATGACGATGGTGATCCCAATGTAAACCGGAAAAGCTACGGTCAGCGGAAGTTTTGTAACAACATATAGCCAACCAAAAGATGCAATGAGTGCCGCACAATATGCCGACAAGACTACAGGGTCAGTCAGCAATTTCGCTATACTTTGCAAAAAAGTGCAAGATTCAAATTGGTCTGTGGTATTAGAACGCCATTTCATAATGAGCTGGCTGTAGGTTACCAAGAAAGCAATGGGGAGAATCAATAAATAGTTTTTCATTCTTACATTTGTGCAGCATCTTTCGGCTGAAAAATGACAGCCCTCAACAGCGTGACGGGCTTGATTCTCCAGAAAAAGGACAACCCGGAAAAATTTTTAAGGGAAAGATAGCTATAACTCATGGTGCCACACGATGATAAATGTCCTGCGGATTGTTAAAAGAAAAGCCTAAAGAAGCATAAAGATTAAGGACAGCTAGATTGGTGGCAGAAATCGAGCTTTTTACTTGCCTATGCCCCTGTGCCAGTAGTTCACAGCATACACTGCTCCACCAGTATTTCGACATGCCTTTACCACGATACTGCCCCAACAACGCGTGCAAAACCAGGCAATTGCCGGTATAACCGATGAACCCCGCCAATATTCCTTGCCAATACAATCCATAAACATTTTGTGCCGCAAGCAATTGTTTAAGCCAATTGACGTAGCGTATGTCGGCGGCTGATTTGGGTAGATTGAAATCGCGATGGAAACGGTCATGTGCAAATGAACCACGGCAAATCGCCAAAACAAGCTCTGGCTCGACCTCCTTGGAGACGATGGCGGCAGAACACTGCGCTTTTCGCAAACGAGATGCGTCACAATGTGGTTCGATCAACGTGTCACAGTAATAAAAACCATACTCGTGCAGCAACCCTTTATCCGCTAATGGATCGACCTTGAGGGTAAAATGGCCAACAGCCTGAGAGGCCTGCTGGAGTGCAGCTATGGAATATTCAAGCAACTCGAAGGTGGGCATACCGAACGCCGTTGCGTCCCAGGGTGTAGCCTTAATTAACGACGTTTTGACCATTTTGGGTTGCCCGTCTTATAATATATAGAGGCCGCTTTTTATTTTCATCGAAGATCTTGCCAAGATAGATACCAAGAATACCAAGGATCGCAATAATAATGCCTCCAATGAAATACAACGAGACAATCAAACTGCTCCAGCCGGTAATCGATGAGCCGTAAAGCAACGCATGTCCCAGGATATAAGAGCCATAACAAAAAGAAAAGAACGCCATCGAAAAACCGAACCTTACGGCCAGACGAAGAGGTTTATCGGAATGAGCAATTATAGTTTCGGTCGCTAGTTTCCAGAGCTTGGCAAAGGTGTATGTAGACTTTCCGGAGAAACGCTCGGCATGCTTCACTTCAATGCTTGAGGTGGGAAAGCCCATCCACTGAACCAGTCCGCCAAAGAAGCGAAGTTGCTCACGCATCCGGCGAAAATTAGCCACCACTTTGCCTGACATGATACGAAAGTTACCGCTGTCCCCATCAAAATCAATATCCGCCAGATAACTGAACGTCTTGTAAAACATCCAAGAGGAAATACGCTTTAGCAATGGATCCTGCCGCGACCCGCGTCGAGCAAGCACGATATCATAACCTTCTTGCGCTTTGGCATATAAACGCGGAATTTCCTCTGGGCGATCCTGCAAGTCACAATCCATCACCACCACCCATTCTCCCCGACAGTGATCGAGCCCAGCGGTTATACCATAGTGTTGACCAAAATTACGACTGAATTGGAAACCGCGCAGCCGCTCGTCGGCCTTAGCCAGCCTCTCGATAACCTTCCACGAATTGTCACCGCCACAATCTTCGATCAATAAAATCTCAAAATCCGACGTGATTATCTCCAATGAAGATTTCAACCGGACATAAAGCTCATCAAGGCAAAGCTCAGCTTGGTAAACTGGGATTACAACAGAAAGATGTACAGCTCGTTTTTGGATTGACATCATATCTTGTTGTGGCATACAAGAAATTTTCATAAAATATTTTATATTAATTGGTGTTGTGATAATTCGTAATAACTGATGCTATTTTGCAATAGTTCTTCATGACTTCCAACTGCCTCAATCGCTCCGTCCTTGAGAACAACAATTTTATCAGCATGAACGATAGTCGACAGGCGGTGAGCGACGATAATTGCGGTTACTCCTTTGATTGCTTTAGTTATTGCTTTTTGAACCTTTCGCTCCGAAATTGTATCAAGCGCACTTGTCGCCTCATCTAAAACCAGTATTTCAGGATGAGCATACACAGCTCGAGCAATTGCAATTCTCTGTCGCTGACCTCCAGAAAGCATTATTCCGCGGTCCCCTACCTTTGTCGCAAATTTTTCGGGCAACTCGCGGATAAACTCTTCGAGGTTGGCTATCTTCGAGGCTCGCAGCAAATCTTCTTCGACAAGGGGGCGCCCTAACAAGATATTTTCTTGTATTGTTGCGTTGAAAAGAAGACATTCTTGCGAAACAATTCCAAAACACTTCCTGTAAGAAGCCTGGGTGTACTTCTTGATATTTACTCCATCGAAAGTGATTTTCCCCTCAGTCGGATCATTCAGTCGTAAAATCAAGTCGATAAGAGTTGATTTACCACCACCGCTACCCCCGACAATTCCTATCGTTTCACCCTTTTTTATCACTAAATTGATGTTATTTAGCACCAAAGGATCACCAAATCTAAAAGACACCCTCTCAAGTACTATTTGATCCTTGAATGTTTCAATAGCCTGATCGCCGTCAATTAATTCCGATTTTGTGTCAAACATCTCCACAATTTTTTGGAACCCTCCTTGAACACTATAAATACTGAGCACATGACGGGATATTTCTGCAACCGGAGTCACCAGTTGAGATGCCATGTAAAAAAAGAGCGCAATACCTGCCATTGTCATTCTGTTTTCCGAGATTGCTTGATAGGAAATATAAAGTATGGCTGCAGTCACAACAGCATCGGCGAAAAGCCGTATTGGTTCTTCTAAATATCTTGCGAACATGAAATCAAAATGATTCTTCCGAACTTTCTCCGACTCGTTTGTAATTTTACGTGTATCAAAATCTTCAGCAACAAATGATTTAATTATTCGTATATTCTGGAAGGTCTCCTGCAATGATGCAACTAAAGAGGCGAGCCCATCATATGCAACAGTTGTCAATCGCTTTACCCGTTTTCCGAGCCCACGGCTGATTACAATATGTATTGAGCCAACCAGCAAAACCTGAAATGTGAGAATTGCGTCAGATCGCAAAAGAATCAGAGTGTAGACGAGCAACTGGATAGATGATTTCATAAGTCCACTGAAAATGATTTCCAGAGAACCAGATGTCTTCGTTAGATCATTTGTAAAACGGCTGATCAAGCTTCCAGTTTTTTCTTTAATAAAATAAGCAAGATGGAGCCCCAGCAAATGCACCTGTAAGGCAATGATCATATCTTTGAGAATCCGCAGTCTGATGGATAGGGACCAGAGAGTCACAGAACCACTTATCAAAGAGATACTCAACGTTAATAATAAATATAACAGCCCAGAGATCATAAAGGCTGACATAAGGGTATTACTTGGGCCAACTATAATGCTTTGGATTGTTGCTCCGAGATTATCTAATGTCAGATCCTTTATCGAATTGGCAGGGCCAATATCGCTAGGCAACACCTTACCTAGCACTGGGGCAAGAACAAGAGGCCTGATACTGAGCAAAAATCCAGGAACCATGTTTAGAAATATCAATGGGATCAAGAATGGCAGGTAAGGCTTTAGGAATCTCCCCCAGAAAAGGAATAATGGTGACCTGATAAAATATTTCATTTCATATATGCTGAATACTTGATTGTTGCCTTGATAACTGAAAAGACGGGCAATAAGCATAACATCTAAATCCGATTCCAGACGTTATCTTTAATTTTTATCAGCCGTATTCAAGTAATGATCTACCAATATGCTGGAGTAACGTTTCAGCAAAAAGAAAATCAATTTCGTCATCAATATTTACTGATCTCTCGGGCGACATTATATGAGGTCTGCACTTCTTTCCTCTTATGCTGCCGCTGAGCAGAATATTTTTGCGGGTTATATAAATAGCCCCATTACGGATATACGCATCCGGCTTCAGATCCTGCCTTCGTATTCCTTCAGGTTCATTCATTGCAAAGGGGACAAGCTCATCGTCTACTATTTTTTTAATCTGCATCGGGTGCGTATGCGTCAGCTTACAAACCGAAATAACCGAATCGGCATCGGTGTTGTAGAAAATTTTTATCGCATTCTCTATATCATCGACGCTCCTCAAGGGTGAAGTCGGTTCCAGCAACAGTACCGCATCATACTTGGTCTGATTCAAATTCTCCATCTGCGCCAAAGCATGCTGAAGAACCGGCAAGGTAGGCGAACTATCAGCTGCAAGATCATCCGGACGCATGAACGGCACTTGAGCACCAAGCTCTTTTGCAATTCTTGCGATCTCTGGATCATCAGTAGAAACAACCACATCCGACAGGGACGAGGCCATTAATGCCACTTCAATTGACCAGGCGATTAATGGCTTGCCACCGAGAATCCGTATGTTTTTGTGGGGAATTCCTTTCGACCCCCCTCGAGCGGGGATTACACATAATGTCTTCCCCCCTACCATGCTGTCCACCCACCATCTATAACAAGATTTGAGCCTGTCATATAGCTTGAAGCTTCTGACAACAGGTAGACCATTGTTGCGGCATATTCATCCTTGTGGGCCATCCTATTGAGCGGAGTCCGCTCTTTGTATTGTTCAACAAACCCACTATCCTGATTGTCGAAGACGCCGCCCAGGGTCAAACAGTTTGCCCGTGCTCCAAAAGGCGCCCAGTATACAGCAAGATATTTGGTGAAATTAATCATTGCCCCTTTGGTTGTGGAGTAACTAACGGGCTTGACAAAACGTTGTGAAGGATTGTTTTCATTAGTCAATGTCCTATAAATCCTCTGGTCCGGAGCAACATTGCCATAAGTCGAGGAAATGTTGACAGCGACTCCACTTTTCTGCCTCTTGAACAGGACACTGGCCTCCTGAGCACATAAGAAGGCTCCAGAGAGATCGACATCCAGTGATCTTTGCCATACCTCATAAGGAAAGTCTTCAAATTCAACAAAATTAGGACTGTTCTTGCTTGTTGCCGGTGCATTATATGCAGCGTTATTGATCAAGCCATCTAAGCGACCATACTTTGTCGCGACATACTCAAAACCGACTTTTATACTTTGCTTATCTGACACATCCATTTCCATCGAATCGGCTTGCGGCCCAATTATTTTTGCGGTCTGCGCTATATTGGTATTGGCCAAATCAGCAATTATCGGGATACCTCCAACCTCATGAATTGCTTGCGCATAACTCTTACCCAGCAAACCTCCCCCGCCTGTTATCAAAACAACTTTGTTATCTAAGCGAAATTTTTCGATTATGGACATTGGGTTACCTCTTCCAGGATATTACATTTTTCTGATGTGCGGATGTCAGGCATCTTGAGATTACCTCCATCGTCTTCACAGGATCACCAAATCTGTCATCAATCTTTTTATGCTGTACAGAATTGAGGAGTGCCTTGAGTTCTTGAACAAAACTCATATTTCTTTCGTTACGGGCACTTTCCCATATCACCTTCTCCCCTTCCGCTGTCTGAATGTGAATCGTATTTTTCATATCATTCCACTTCAGATACCCGTTATCCCCGTATACAACGAGTTCTCTCACGGGTATTCTCCTCACCATATCCATATGAATTTCAGCGATCGACTTCTCATAGCGAATGAGTACATTCGCTGTATCTTCCACATCAATTTCAAGATCTGAAATATTTGATGTCATGCAGGAAATTTCTCTAATGGGTTGACCGATCAAATAATCAACATAGTCAATCTCGTGCGATAATGTGCGCACAACCCCACCACCAAGTTCAGCTCGAGCGACATATCCCTCTCTATAGTCTTCTCCGGGATGCCAGTCCGGCAGGTATTGTCCCACCTGGCATTTTATGTAGCTGATCTTACCGATAATATTCCCAGCAATTGTCTGTTTCAGGAATTGAATGGCAGCATGAAAACGAAAATTATACCCGACAATAATTTTCTTTTTAGCATCTGGGCGGTTGGCCAAAAGCCTATTAAAATCCTCTATATGGTTGCTCAGAGGTTTTTCGACAAAAATATAGACATCTTGATCAATCAGTTTTTCGATTGTCGAAACATGCAGCGCGGTTGGATTTGCGACAATTGCAAGATGAGGTGCAAAGGAAAGCGCTTCCTGCCAATCATCTGTATATAACACCACCCTGGGATCTTGAAATCTGGCTTTTGTATGCCCAGTTGAGAAGATTGCAGTCTGTACGCCAGCCTGAAGAAGGTTAAAGATATGCCTTTTGCCTATTGACCCTGTGCCGACCACCAGGCATCTGATATCGCTATATTCCATCGCTTGCTGTTAATAGAAGATTTGCTTTTGTGCTGTATCGAATTCAATTTTGGCCAGAACCTCGGCAATTCTGTTACCTGCATTCCCAGTGCCGTACAAATACTCTTTTTCATAGCGACCATGGTTCAACTGTTTAGTAATTCCTTCCAGGATGGTCTCTTTAACTACCGGTGACCAAAGTACATTTGCCGAGCGCTCTCTTCCCTGCTGCCGGCTGCCGATATCGAGAACAGGTGTACCAAAATAGCACGCTTCACGAATACCGGCAGAAGAATTTCCAATCATACAATCGGCGTGTGCCATCAACTTGGCAAATACCTGCATTGAAAAATGTTTAAACATGAACAAGTTATCTATGGGATTCTTAGCCAGATAATGCCTTATCCCGATACTGATCTCATCTGATCCGGCATCAAGATTTGGCCACAACATAATAGTTTGAATTCCGGATTCTGATATTGAATAGAGGATTTGCTTAATTTGATCTTGCACACTTCCATATTCTGTAGTGACCGGGTGGAAAAGCACCAGTAGGAAGGGTTCTTCAATTTTGGGACGTTTAAGTATCTTGATAAAAGGAATCAGTGAGTCAAAAGCCTCGCTCCGAGTCCCGATATCAAATGACAGTAGCGTATCAACCGCAGGACAACCTACGTTGTAAATATTGTCAGGTTTTTCACCCATTCTGGTTATTCTATCTGCACTTTCAGTAGTCGATGGAAAATGAAAATGAGAAAGTTTAGTAATAGCATGCCGCAGACTCTCATCAATCGTACCTGTTATCTCACCACCTTGTACATGGGCAATCTGGACGTTCATTAACGCAGCTGCAGTAGCAAAGGCGAGCGCCTCAAAACGATCGCCCATCACCAATGCTATATCCGGCTTGAGGCGATCAATGGTCGAGGCAAGTTCAACAATTGTGTAGCCGGTAGATTTGGTCATTGTGACCAGATTCTCACCTTCAAGATTTTGGAATATTTTTTCCTGAATCTCAAAACCATCATCTTCTATATCTCTTACACTATTACCAAACCTTTCAAGCAAATGTGCTCCGGCAACAACGAGTTGCAGCTCCAGCCCGGCTATCTTTCTTATTGCAAAGAGGATGCTTCGGTACCTCGAATAATCAGCCCGAGAAGCTGTCATTACCATGACCTTTCTTCTAGTCATGCCAATAATCCTCACTTTTCAAAAAACTGCCTTCAGCAATGTCAGCCTTTGCTTTCTTCCCCAATAACCTGAAGAAACCATCTGCTTTGATCTCTCCAGTTCCCGGACGTTTTACCCAGATATTGTCATGACCAAGTTCATCACCGGCTTTAATTGATTTTATCGCACACACGCTTGCGTAAGCAAAATCGATTGTAACCTGCTCCTCCGGAAGAATCTCTTTCGTACCTCCCCTGGCCAACCAGATGGCACGGCTCCCTACAATTAACTGCTGGAGCTCCAGATCATCAATGGAAATAGGAATATCAGGTCCCGGCCAGCTTTTATCTGCTGTATAATGCTTTTCCAATATTGATGCCCCAAGAGCGACACTTCCGAGTAAGGTCCAGATCCCAAGGCTGTGATCGGAGAGTCCTACCGGGCAATGAAATTCGTTGCGCAGTTCAGTCATTGCTCCAAAACGGACCTTTTCGTAAGGAGTCGGGTACATTGAAGTACAATGGAGCAGCGCATAAGGCACCTTTTCCTTCTCAAGGATTTGGACTGATTTTCTGATGGCTGCCAGATCGTTCATTCCGGTCGACAAAATAATTGGTTTACCAAAACGTGCTATATGACTGATCAAAGGAGTGTTATTACATTCACCTGAACCAATCTTGTAAGCCTGTACACCCATACTCTCAAGCCTGTTAGCTGCTGCCCTGGAAAAAGGAGTGGACATGTATAGGATATTCAACTCACGACATCTTTGCATAAGTTGCATTTCTTCATCTTCAGTTAAAGCACAGCGAGCCATGATATCCCAAATCGATTCGTCGGCATTTCCTGGGATGACTTTTTTAGCTTCATCGGTCATTTCATCTTCAACGACATGGCATTGAAATTTTACACACTCACAACCGACAGCCGCCGCACTTTCAACCATCTTGACTGCCTTTTCCAAGCTGCCTTCGTGATTTATCCCTACTTCGGCTATGACAAATGGAGGTTGATCCTCACCAATAGAGCGATCATTAATAACGAAAGAGTTCATATGCTTCCTTTTCTACCAGTATTGTTTTAGCCTTGCGGCTCCTTCAGTTTCTCATACCGCCAGGTTCCAGCAATTCCGCTGCAAACCTTCTACTTCCAACTTGTGTTTATCCCACAATTTATCTCTGATGATACTCTTGGACACAAGCTTCAACCAGTCGCTTACAAGCTCCACCGTCAAAAAGGCCGCATTCCAGTTCTACGGTCTTTTTTCTTTCGGTCGCTAATCGGCTTGGATATTCGAGTGCATATTCAATCGCAGCGATAAGCTCATCTCTGTTTCTGGTTGTTTGAATCGCACCGTACGATACAAGTCGCCGAGAATGAAAAAATTTCTCATAATCATGATACAGAGGTGTCCTGGCCAAAGCTGACAAAGGCTCCTGAAAATAATACATGTTAATTGCCGGTTTATCAAAGATACACGCTTCCAACGAGATGGTCGAAAAGATATTAACAACGCAATCACAGCAGCTTAAAGAATTGCACAACTCATATTCTTCAATCTGTAGTACAGACTTGTCTTGAGAACCACTGCCGAAATCAGGGTCGCCAATACTTACATAAACGCCCTCCTGCTTCTCCGCCCAATCAAGAAGTGGCGCCATAAATACTGAAGACATGAGCATTTTGTTCGGATACACACGTAAAATGAGTTGGCAATCAGTCCCCTTGGCGAGAAGCAGTCGATAGATTTCCATCATTTCAAAATAGTGGAATTCATAGAAAAAACCGGCAAAGAGAATGGTTTTTTTATGTGGATCCAACCCAAGTGAAATTATAAATTCTTCCTTGTTTCCAGGTAACGTTTTAAAACTGGTATTATAACGAATTGAGCCTATCTCGGTGATTTTATCCTCAGGTACGCCATGGAAAGTAATCGCATCTTCTCGCATATTGGGCCCCCACACGAGCAGTCGATCCACCGGCACTCCCCTAAACCCTTTTGAGGTAAGGTTATCATAATTACCTATGATACTGACTATAGGAATATTATGATCCTTTGCCCACCAGACCAGATGTCCTTCAAGTTCGGAACTTGCTGTCCCAACACCGAGCAAGAGAAGCTGATCGATCTTTTTCGGATCAAGCCCCAGGACAGTATCATACAGAGCAAAATAACCTTCCAGAAATGCAATGCATCTTACCACAGCTTGATATCTGGCTAAAAATCTATAAAAGTGATCAAGCACACGAAAGCTTGCGGACCTTTTATATCTGCTCATCATGCCAAAATATGACTTGCGGCCAGGATCACTGGAAGGATATAAATTTCTTACGTACTCAAAAATTGGTTTTAAAAAAGCACGAAATCCTGAAAGCTTAGCAAAAGATACCGTTGAGTAAGCACAGGTATCAATCCTACTGAGGATATCGATATAATCTTCCCTCACTAAAAAATGGATACTCACCCCGCGCTGAAGAAACGCCTCGACGACCTCTTTGCGGTGAAGGTGATTAGTCGATCCTTTCCCTAATAAAGCTATTGCTAGACGGTAGGTTGTTGAACTCATCTTTTGATGCTTGTCAGTAATCTTACGAGAGGATTCCCGAGTACCTTTTCAAGGCCTTTTTGTAGGTTTTTTGCCCGCTCAATCCTTTGCCGCAAAAAGACCAACTCGTCTTTTTTTGAAGAGTTTCGCGAAGCGGCCTCAAGCAATTCCAGACTGCCATCCAATTCATCGCCAAAAAGCCCTATCTTTTGACGCACCACCGTTAACAATCCCTGCTGCAAAGCCTTGGCGATATTTTCAGCACTTTTGTAATAATTTCGTTTATCTCCGCTCTTCCACACCTTTCGGGCCAACCCTAATTGCTCAAGTTGTCGGACCGCAATACTCACCGACGCTTTGCTCAACCCAAGGTCATCAGCAATATCATCGAGAGAACGTTCATTCTCCTGAAGATAGAGATACACAAGCACTTGACCGACAATGCGACCTGTTCCAAGATCTTGCGAAGTTCTGCCTCCGGTTTCTATCAGCCGTGCTCTTGCTTCTAGCAGTATTTGTGTGTCATCCATGTTTTTTCATCTTTTACAATTTTCTAAAACTTACAAAAAATTAAACTGCATGGCAATCACAAAAACCACCTCCTTCAGTTTTTCTTTTCTCTCCAGGAAATGGGGGGGCTTGCACATGAAAGAGAAGTTACAGCCTGTTTTTATATGACAAAATCTTAATTGTAGTTCCGAGATCTTGGTAATCTTTATGATGCGGGATATAAATTTGATCAATAGTGTCCCGATGATCCGCATGATAAGGAATAGCCTTCCACATATCTACTTCAACTCGGGCCTTTACGAATCCACCGGAAGCTGGGGGAATTTTGTAGTATAATAAATGTTTGCCTCCTGAGCGAAACACATGCATCTCTCCATTTAGGTCGTCGCCTAGAAATAGTTTCAGTGTCATATAAATATTACCTGAATTACTTTGTTCGGCGATATCCGTTTCGATACACAGCAGATCACTATCCATATCGATGGACACTGGAGCGCTTGCGGCCTGCAAGCTAATAACCTGTGTTGTGTATTTATGACGAAAAGGATTTGCTCTTGTGTGAATCAACCTGTTCGTAACCTGGTATCCTTCATTTAATTGCTTATTATCCCATATTATTTTTTGACCGCTTTCCGAATAATTATCCACAATACGATGCAACAATTTCTCTTGTACAGACTGGTATCCCGACTCGCCGTAACTGGTCACATAAGAGCCATACGCAAACAATGCCACGACCAGTCCTCCTACCGGCAAGACTATCTTGTTAGTCCTTCTCGCGGGTTCGTAGCCATTCTTCAAGGCAACCGACATTAAATAACCAAGAAAGAGCGAGTACACCCAATTCGTAACAGGTACGCTTATATTGGGGTTCACGGTAAACAAAAGAGACATGATCAACACTGTACTGACGATAACACCGACAGCCCACCTGGTGTTAAGATCAGTAATATTTTGGCGCACACGCCATACCATCCATATTGGAATCCAGTGCAGACATCCAAAAACGACAAAACCAATCACACCAAAATTGGTTGCCATCTGCAAATAGAGACTTGTCATTACATGCGCGATACCTGGCTTGTCTCCATGAAGATATCGCATTCTGTTGGAATTGATTTGGAACGCGGCTGGTCCCCATCCGGCCACAGGTGCTTCACGAAAAAGCCTTACAGCCTGGCGCTGCATCTCGGGCCTTGGTTCCTCTTCTAAAAAGGTGTTTTCAGGATTTCTATCGAGTACTCCATATAATGTGGCTACAAGCCTTTCGGTAAACACCACAGACATAATGCTTTGATACTTAGGGAACAATATGCCCCCTGAAATAACCATACCCGCTATCAGTATAGCCCCTAGGTAAGAGCAGAGTAATTTCACCCTCCACAGCCCTTTGACCCACATCCATATCATTGGAAACACGAAAACAAAGGCGAAGATACCTAGTATGGCACCGCGACCATAAGTCAATCGCAAAAGTAAGAAAAGCAACAGAATAGCCAGCAAGTACACGACTTTCATGGCTATCTTACGCGATAAAACAACACCAAGAACCATCAGGGGAAACATGAGAAACAAAAGACTTCTAAAAGAAACAATTTCTCCAGAAAAACCGACAGCATCATTGATTTCGAAAAGGCGAGAACCGCCGCTCTGATAGAGAGCTATAAGGCAGTCAGGCAGAAAAACGAGTGGGAGAAAAAGCAGCACTCGCCAACCATTTGCTGATGCGCGAAATAGAGACAACGATACAAGTATTAGCAGAGGGAAAAACAGGGCAAATACGGCCTGATCACTAGTGACCTTGCGGTCGATCATTAAATTTGCGGCTCGGTAGATATCGACAAGAGTACCGCTGAACCTTTCGTCCTTCATACTCACATACTTTATTAAATCATCATTTTGCAAGGCGCTGTAATGTACATATGTTGACAAGAGTAGGCAAATGACAAACAGCAAGACACAAAATATAAACGGTGCTGATTTCATTTTACTATCATAAGACAGGAAGATGAAATCTCTAAAAATAATAAGCAACAATAAGCAAAACACCACTTTCTCAAAAAGAAGTGGGAACAATGAGTCGTTCAAGACAGGATAAAAATAGAGATACAATGCACTAAAGGCGAGCAGTATATAACCCTCTGCAGAGTGCTTCCCTCTAAACGAGCTAATTTTTTTCGAAATATAGAGGTCGACAGGAGCATGAAAACTAAGTGTTTTGCTAATAAAGACCAGAAACACCAACACTGCCACAATTGAAATCTCAAATAGAACTCTAAGTATAAAAACAAGTCCAATAGAACCTTTACTAAATGTATGAAGAGACAGAGATCGAGGAAGAGGAATATCATATACAGGTGATTGGCTACCGATGCTTTCTCCACCAACAACTGATGGAATTTGACCTGACATCTCAATCTGTCCCTGAGATGAAGACGATTGTATAGTTACTAGTATATTACCTAAGCCGTCGATAAGATTTACTTCATCGATTACCTGTAGATTGTTTTCATTGCCTAAGGGTATAAAACGTAGGGCCGATATCTCATCTTTAGGAATTTCAAAAGAAAATATGGCATTATTGTAGGCTTTAAAATCAAATCGATTTTGCACGAGCCTAGATATCTTATGACTTAGAGATTGCTTAGAAGAACTTACAGTTGAATCGAATTCACTGAACCCTGCACCCCGGTCGTAATACAATTGAGCAAGTTCAAGTGATGACGAATCTAAAACGACCCTTATTTGTATCTTTTGCGTTTCGTTATAAAGGAATACGCATCGCCAAATAATAATTAGTATTACCAATATTTTTATTATATTTCGGGACATTAGTTAATGTTACTCTGTGTAATTTCTTCAGTGGAGAATAGCCTCGTGGTGTATAGCGATACTGGGTCTCTAAATAACACCTCACTCTCATTTGCACAGGCGGCATCAAGCTTAATATGATTATACTCAGGGACAATATTGCAGAGATGACAAGCTATACTTGAAACATTCCGACAAGTAGCTGCCTTATTTAATGATTTTATTTCACCAAGCAACCATTGCCAATCAACCTGACGACTGCGGGCTAGAAGAACTTTTGGGTGTTCAGTAATGCAAAGACTCTCACCTTCGTGAAATAATTCTTCAAACAACTTCTCCCCAGGTCGCAATCCGATGTAAGTAATCTTAATATCCCTCTCAGGTTCCATACCAGAAATCCTGATCATTTGCTCAGCAAGATCTTTTATTCTAACAGGCTCCCCCATATCAAGAACGTAAATTTCTCCACCATTTCCCATGGCACCAGCTTGAAGTATCAAACTCACTGCTTCGGGGATAGTCATAAAATAACGACTAATATCTGGATGAGTTACTGTTACAGGCCCTCCCATCTTGATCTGCTTTTCAAAAAGAGGTACTACTGAGCCAGCGCTTCCCAAAACATTTCCAAAACGAGTAGTTACAAATTTGGTCTTAGAACGTCTCGATAAATTCTGACAGTAAAGCTCTGAAATCCTTTTGGTTACTCCCATCACACTAGATGGATTGACCGCCTTGTCAGTTGAAACAAAAACAAAACGTTCTACTCCGTATCTGTCAGCAGCTTCGGCAATTACTTGAGTGCCAATAACATTGTTTTGCACAGCCTCCGCCTGATTAATCTCAAGCATAGGCACATGTTTGTATGCCGCAGCATGAAACACTACATCTGGTGAATATTTTCGAAAAGCCCAATCAACCCTTTCTCGATTTTTAACATCACCAAGAATAGTTTCTAGTTGCAGATCTTGCAGATTGCACCGTAACTCAGAATCTATAGAATAGAGATTGAATTCGCAATTATCTAAAAGAATCAATCTCGCGGGATCAGATTTTGCTATCTGCCTGCACAATTCTGAACCAATCGAGCCCCCACAACCAGTAACAAGAACATTCTTATTTCTCAAATAGCCAGAGATTTTTTTTTCATCTAGGCAAACGACTATGCGACATAAAAGATCTTCTAAAATGAAAGGGCGAATCTGTTCAACCTGGGTTTTTCTAGCAACCTGATCTTTTAAGGGGGGCAAAGTACGGCATTCAACATCTGCCTTTGAGCACAGTCTGATTACATTAGCGACGACTTGAGGTTTAGCTGATGGAATGGCAAATAAAACCAACTCAATCTCAAGTGAATTGACAACACCAACAAGCTCCTCAAGACTGCCCCAAACCCGAACTCCATGTATCTCTCGGCTATGCTTGACAACATCATCGTCAAGCAGTGCTATAGGCAGATATTCTTGCGAATTTCGTAGTTCACGCAAAACCATTTCTCCTGCGCGCCCAGCACCTACGACCAAAGTCCTTTTCCCTGTCTGTTTCTGTAAGTTGAATTTTCTATCTTTAAGCAGACGATAGAATAACCGTGGACCAGAAAGTCCACTAATGAGAAACATAGGAAATAGGATCAAAACGGTTCTCGGGATGTCCTCCATTCGGAAAATAATTACAGCCGAGAAGTAAACAATCATAGTTCCAAGTAATACAGATTTGAGTATGCGTTTAATATCAGGAACCGAAGCAAAGCGCCAGATCCCTCGATACAGTCCAAATCTCCAAAAAACTATTATAAAGACCGGAATCGCTAAACAGAGAATTCGAAAAAATGATTGTAAATATGGGGATGGGAGCGAGTTTAAATTGAACCTAAGCCAGAAAGATGCAAATAACGATACAGGCACCCACAGCATATCATGAAAAAACGCAGACCACCGGCTTAGCATCATTCTACGTATATGGTTTTTCATTGTTCAACTCTCTTCATTTCCGGCACCAAGTCGATAGACTCCCCAACCTAGAGGTATCAGAGCCACACACGTTAATAATAAATTGTAAGTTGGATATAGAGTCGAAAAGCAGGCCAAAGGATAGAGCCAAAAAATATTCAGCAATATAACTATTGCAGTTACCCTTTTATGTGAACCCAAACGCCGGGCAAGAATTTGATACGCGTGGCTTCGATGTGCACTGTACCAACGCTGCCCAGTAAAAATTCTCCTTATCAGAGTTACTGTAGCATCAACAAAGAAGGCTCCAAAAAGAATTAGCCACGTAAAAAATGACATTTCTCCGTTGTTCATTGTCATTATGGCAAAAAATCCAAGGATTATACCGAGGAAACCGCTACCTACATCACCCATAAATATCTTTGCCGGCGGCCAGTTCCAAATTAAAAAACCACTACAGGCTGCGATAAGTAAAAGCAACAATATTAATGTACCCGTCGACCATCCGCCTGTAATAATAATTATAGACGCGGCACCTCCGGCAATGAAAATCGTTTCAGAAGCGGCAATGCCATCAATTCCATCCATAAAATTAAATAGATTCAGCAACCAAACGAGAAAGACAACTCCAAATAAATTTCCGAGTATTCCTGAAAAAACTGATGTTGGTTCGGTAAAGCCAAGAGAAAATCCGCCTAGGTAGTATAATCCTATCCCAGCGGCGATAAAATGAATCGTAAGACGTAATTTGACCTTGACATGCTTGTGGTCATCTGCGAATCCAATCAGAGCAACAAGCAATCCACCCCCTGTGAAAGCCAAGAAAACCTGTTGTAAAATGGCATTTCTCAAGTACAATATCGTCACGAAAAGCAAAAAAGAGATGACAATTGCTAAACCGCCGCCTCTCGGAGTTGGGATTGTATGGGAACTTCGTTGATTTGGAATATCCAGCAAGCAGTTTTTATTTGCATAATTGCAGAAAATTACGGTTAAGACCGCTGATGTTATTAATGCAAGCAATGCAAGTAAGGCACTAAACATTTTTTCTCAAATACCAGGAAACAGTATTTTTCAACCCCATGTCCATCGCAACAGGAGGGTGCCAATCCAACAATCGTTCGGCTTTCGAAATATCCACCTGTAACGAACCACATAGTCTCTCAAATTGAGCTGTTCTGCCCAATGCTCTCGCACTCAATCTCAACAAACCGATTGGAACTGGGATCAATCTTGCAGAATAATTCATATAAAAGGCAAGTTTTTGAATCAATTCGGAGGTAGACAAATCTACTCCATCAGAGACTAAAAAGGTTTCCCCGGCAGCAGCTGGATGTACAACACATTTAATAATAAAATCCGTCAGATTATCTACATAAACAAAACTTCTTTTATTATCTACGGCGCCAAAAGGCAGCGGCACTCCGTTATGCACCCATTTTAGCAATCGAAGAAAATTTGCCTTTACTTCAGGCCCATAAACAAGTGGTGGCCTGATAATTACAACTTCAAGTCCAGTTTCTGCCGCAATTTCTTGTAAGCCTTTTTCAGCTAGATGTTTTGATTGACCATAGAAATCAACAGGTGCAGTATCGTCTTCCGGACGAAAAGGCTCTTCGTATGTCGTTTCACCATTAACCTTGATACTGCTCATGTAAACAAATCGTTGAACACCGACGGCTACAGCCTGATGGGCTAAGCGCAAAGTACCGCTGACATTTGTTTGCCAATATTTATCCTGTGATTTTCTGGAAACATTAGCCATAACATGGACTCTTGCTGCTAAATGTACAACACAACCATAGCCAGCAACCAGCTTCGTCCAATTCGTATTGCCATCCATGCCGCCAATCGCAACACATTTGCCAGGTTTATATTGCGATTCAGAATTTCTGATTATTCTTTTAACATCACAACCTCTGTTTTCGAGTACTTCACATAACCTCTTGCCAATAAAACCTGTTGCTCCAGTCACTACCACACTTTGCATTTAAATACCTTCTATAAGGGCGGCCCATATTTCTGTTGAAGCACGTTTTTCACTTCTTCTTTCCCATTGAGAAAACAAGAAACAAAGGTATAGCAAATTTCCATTCTCAAGTCTAACTTCTATAATACTTTCCAATCTATTTTACTGAAGTTTCCCGTTTTTAAATCGGCGGGAGCCGAGATCCTGACAATCAGGGGCGCAACGGGTTTAATCCCGTTTAGTGGCACCCCACTCTCATCGGACGGAAACTTGCCTGCTCAAGGATATGGCCTGTCGCACCATGCTGCGAAAACTCGAGCAAAAAGGGCTTGTCGCCCTGCCTGCTGCCCGTCATTTCGATAATTGCCAGCGGCGAATTGTCGATGTCCCTCACGATGACCACCAGATCGAAACGGATCTAAGGACCATCAGCCCGGCAAGGCTGGAGCCGGGTATCAGGTCGCGGAGCCCTCGACGATCTGTTCAATTGCCTTATGGATCGTTACCACTTCTCAGATGCAAGGGGCATGTCGGCGAACATATGAAATATATCGCATATGATCGAAATGATCGGTCACTTGCCTGCCTGTTGTTCGGTTCTGCCGCCTGAAAAACCGCACCCCGCGATGAGTTATCGGCTGGGATCGGCCGCCCCGTCGGCGGAACCTCCATCTGCTGACCAACAACACCCATTTTTTGATCCTCCCCTGGGTTCGCATCCCTCATCTGGCTAGCTCCCTCCTTGGCGCCAGCCTTCGGCGGCTGCGGCGGGATTGGCGAAACAAATACGGTCACGACCTGTTGCAGGTGGAAACCTTCATGGATCGATCCCGCTTTGCCGGTACCCGCTACCGGGCCGCAAATTGGTAGAGGATCGGCCAGAGCAAGAGGCGAAGCAGGCAAGATCGAAATCACCGCCTCCAGGTGCCGGTTAAGGACATCTACTTGTATCGCTGGCAGCCGATTACCAGGATGCCGGTTTCAACATATCCTGGAAGCCAATGGTGCATTTTTTGAGAATGGTAAAAATGCCAGCCACGCCTAGCGAAACCAGAATCTTTCTCTCAACACCATTCTACCGTTCCAGTTCAGACAAAAGGTAGGAATATAGCCGAGTATCAGGACATTGCCGTAATGTTTTGCTTTTTTATGCCTTCCAGCTGTGTATTATTCAACGCGTATGTGTAGCATTGATATCACTGACGGGGGAAGCTCATTGATTTGAATCTCTCGATTGCCTTGCGTTTAGCTTGATATTGTGCGACACGAGAGATGATTTTAGTCATGAGAAAGAATGGCACTGAAATTTTTATCCCATTCGATTTACCAGCTCTGAGTATCTCCACATTCTGTTTCACAACATTCACCAAGCTTCGATTAGATTCACCTCCCATCCGCATTTTTACCAATATCTTTGGAATATATCTCGATTCAATCTTATACCTGGCGAGAAAACGCATCATTAATTCAACGTCATTTCCCATGGAATAGCTTAATTCAAAATTGCCCATTTTCTCAAATATATCCTTTTTGACAAAAAATGTTGGATGAGGAGGACACCACCCTTTTTCAAATAATCCATCCTGATATTCACAAGATTTACAATATCGAACTACTTCTTGCAAATTGTCTCTTTTTACATAAACAAGATCGGCATAGCAGGCATCCACAGAAGGATCGACAAAAACCTCGGCCACTTGTCCCAACGCATTGCTATCAGCATACACATCATCAGAATTGATGAAACCGACAATGTCACCTGTCGACATGCTTAACCCCTTATTCATTGCGTCATAAATCCCATCATCCGGCTCTGATACCCATCGATCAAGCTTAGCCTCGTTTGATCTTATTATTTCGACCGATCCATCTTCTGATCCCCCGTCAACAATTAGATATTCAGTATCCTGATACATCTGAGATGCAACAGATTCAATAGTGTTTGCCAGCGTTTCCACACTATTGAAACAAACCGTTATTATCGATATTTTCAATGTTCAGCCCCCCCTATATCGATTACTTTTATCTTTAGTGTTCTCAAGTGCACCTTCGTAAATATTGATATATTGTGAACATGCCTTTTCTACTGAAAAGCGTTTGCTTAAGTATTTTGCACGTGCTATTTGAGCATCTTTGGCCTCAACAGCGAGGCCATACATACCAACCAAAGCAAGAGCCAGTCCTTTACTGTCGCCAGGATTGAAAAACCTTGTTACCCCGCATTCAAATTCACGAAAAACAGGAATATCCGAACACACAACAGAGCAACCGGCAGCAAAAGCTTCCAGGTTGACCAGACCAAATGTTTCAGAATATGAAGGATTAACTAAACAATTCGATGCCATAAGATATTGAGAAATAAGCCGCCGATCTATAATCGGCCCTGTAAATAATATATTCAGGCACTTGGACAAAGCTATTTTTTTTAATTTTTTAGATACCTTCCCTATAACCACCAAAGTCCACTGATGCTGTATCGGCAATTGGCTTAATGCATCAAGCAGTACAGCAAATCCTTTATTCGGGTCGTCTACCTGGTTGGCAATGAAAATCACAACATGACCCTCAGGTGGGAGCCCCAGTGACCCTCGAACCTCGTATGAGCCGGACTGCAATGTGTCGTTTGGAAAATCAAGTGGGTTTTCAATAACATGAAGACGAGAATCAGGAATCCCCATGCCTATAAATTTTTCACGAGAAGTAACGGAAGGAACCACGAATTGTGCAGAACTTTTCAAAATTAGAGCTTGTCTATTTATTTTATCCGAAGGATTCCGACGAAAGCTCATAGAAGGATAACGATGTGGATAAGGACATTGCATACATTTTCTTTCGATTTCAACACAATCTCGGGGAACAGCACAACGTCTCGTACCCAACCAATAGTCATGGAGAGTCCAAACAACCGGCTTTTTCAACAATTTATCTAGGATATTCTTCGGCAGATAATAGCCATGAACGTTATGTAAATGAATAACATCAGCCCATGAATAGTAGTTTACAATGATACGGCGCCAGGCTTTTTGATTAAGGACTCCTTCAGCACCATATATCCTGTAGCAAAAGACATTGATGAGAAATCGTGCCCAAGAGATACCCAGACTAACAACGTCACTTGAATATATCCTATGATTTCTACCGCTTACAAATACAGAGCACATTCCTCTTTTACGGTTTAAGGCTTCATGAATCACATGAGCAATTAGAGCCGCACCACCTTGTGAGGCTGAAGTATTAATTGTCAAAATGTTCATAAAAATATCCCATGCCGTTTTTTGCAAAACTACGAACACAAATGATGCCGATGGAAATATCGAGCAGAAATGATTCTCAGGTTGGTTAGTTCGTCTATAAATTTTACTCGAGATGCTCCATAGCTGGACTTTGAATAATTACAATTATATATGCGCAGCGCACGATTGCAATACAATTCTCGGTCGAATGCCAAACGCAGTATTGTATATAATGAACACCATCTTCCTGTAGGCTTCAGAATTGTAACGGTGCCGATCCAGAATTTCCGGAGCAAACAGCCCGCAGATCACGGTAAATTTATGCTACCCCTGTACAGCGGCGGCAGTGTGATTATTCCCAGGAATTTTCAAATAATCTAAAACCAAGCGAGGAGAAAAACTGAGTTGCCTCATTTTTTGAGTTACATTAGGTACGCCCTTGCTTTTGAGGAGGCCAATAGCAAATCTCCGTAGTCGGGTGATGTTTTCCGGACCGTAACCTTTTGAGATTCTACAACGATCCTCATCGAAATTCCAATCAAGGATGTAGTGGCAGCTGTTTTCAATGCTCCAGTGCTGACGGTTGTCTCTTAGGATCTGTTCGGCGGTTGCCATCTGGGGAGTTTTACTGG